>CDZU01018075.1_pt1 | contig 271965 bp, 216 predicted proteins | sample 557441 | NCBI WGS metagenome assembly CDZU01 (sample SAMEA3182114, study PRJEB8094) | gut metagenome | biome: human; feature: gut; material: Stool; isolation source: human stools | place: Canada | collected 2013-06-10
GATATATAGCTATTTACAGTTATGAAAATTATAGCGGAACAAAGAATAAAACCCCGGATGCCGGTAACATAACCTGTATTTCCATGAAAAACGGAAAAAAACGGTTATCTTTACGGGCAAAATATAGGGTTCTTTGCATGGTGAACGGTAAAACCGCAGGTGGTCAAGCGTTATTTTGCCGGATTATCCGGGGCTAAAAAAGGTAACGGATAAGTAGCAAATCTTTCTCTTAACCTTTCATTATCCTGCATTTTAGCGATTTGGAAAGGTATAGAAGAATTTGGCTTAACTCTCCTCAATACCAAACACTTACTTTATTTATCCAAATTTTGCCGTTTTTTTGCGAGTTCTTTATATATTTGTAAGACTTTAAAACCACTAATCCCATTCGGACCATGACGCAATCCAATGTAAGGGCCGCATTCGAGCGGCATTTCAATACCCACGGAACACTCTACGCCTCGGCGGGACGCATCAACCTGATCGGCGAACACACCGACTACAACGGCGGCTTCGTCTTCCCGGGTGCCGTCGACTGCGGCATCACGGCGATGATCCGCCCCAACGGCACCGACCGCGTGCGCGCCTACGCCGTCGATCTGGACTCCTATGCGGAGTTCGGCTTGCGCGAGGAGGACAAACCCTCCGAGTCGTGGGCCCGCTACATCTTCGGCGTCTGCCGCGAAATCCAGAAGCGCGGCGGCCGCATCGGCGGCTTCGACACCGCCTTTTCGGGCGACGTACCGCTGGGAGCGGGCATGTCGTCGTCGGCAGCGTTGGAGTCGACCTTCGCCTTTGCGCTCAACGACCTCTATGCGCTGGGGATCGACAAGTTCGAACTGGCACGCATCGGTCAGTCGACCGAGCACAACTACTGCGGCGTGAAGTGCGGCATCATGGACCAGTTCGCCTCGGTCTTCGGCAAGAAGGGTTGTCTGATGCGGCTCGACTGCCGTTCGATGGAGTTCGAATACTTCCCCTTCGATCCCGTCGGTTACAAGCTCGTGCTGCTCGATACGGTCGTCAAGCACGAACTGGTCGGCTCGCCCTACAACCGCCGGCGCGAGTCATGCGAGCGCGTGGCGAAGATGCTGGGACAGGAGTTTCTGCGCGGCGCCACGATGGAGCGGCTCGATGCGATCCGCGATGAGATCTCCGACGAAGACTACCGCCGTGCACGCTTCGTGATCGGCGAGGAACGGCGTGTGCTCGACGTCTGCGACGCCTTGCAGCGTGGCGACTACGCCACCGTCGGGGAGCGGATGTACGCCACGCACGAGGGGTTGTCGAAGGACTACGAAGTATCGTGCGAGGAGCTCGACTTCCTGGTCGACGTGGCCCGCGAATGCGGCGTCACGGGGGCACGCATGATGGGCGGCGGCTTCGGCGGCTGCACGATCAACCTCGTAAAGGACGACCTCTTCGCCGATTTCATCGCCACGGCCAAACGCAAATTCACCGAGCGGTTCGGCCACGAACCCAAAGTCTATCCCGTCGTCATCTCGGACGGCGCACATAAAATCGACTGATTCAAACCATCCCGTTACATGAGAAAAACGATCTTCCTTTTCGCTCTGCTCGCCGGCACGCTGTCGCTGCAAGCCCAGAACTACCCCTTGCGCGCCCGCCTGAGCGACCCGAATTCCTTCTCTGTCATCGTCATTCCCGACCCGCAGAGCTACACCAAGTTCGCCGCCAACCAGCCGTTGTTCGAGTTGCAGACGGCATGGATCGCCCGCGAGATCGACTCGCTGCGCATCCTCACGGCGCTCTGCACGGGCGATCTGGTCGAACAGAACGAAACAGCCATCCCGCTGGCCTTCCGCAAGACCGACCAGACCAGCGCCGAGCAGTGGCGGGCCGCGTCGCGCGCCTTCGAGCGGCTCGACAACAAGCTGCCCTACGTCGTCTGCACGGGCAACCACGACTACGGATACACCAAGTCGGAGAACCGCCTGTCGCGCTTCCCCGACTACTTCCCGATGACGCGCAACGAGTGTTGGCGTCACAAAATCGTATCGGTATGCAACAACGCGCACGGAATCCCCACGTTGGAGAACGCCGCCTACGAGTTCCACACCGACACGTGGGGCGATCTGCTGGTCGTATCGCTCGAATTCGCACCGCGCGACGAAGCGATCGAATGGGCGCGCAAACTGGTTGCGGAACCCAGGTACGCGAACACGCGGGTGATCCTGCTGACCCACTCGTTCATCGCATGGAAGGGCAACCGCAAGAAAACGGAGCCCTACGAACTGACCGACGCCAACTACCAGCAGGCGATCTGGGACAAGCTCGTCTATCCGTCGTCGAACATCCGGCTGGTCATCTGCGGCCACGAATGCCACCCCACGACGGACTACTTCGAGACGGTCGGCTTCCGCACGGACAAGAACGCCGCCGGCAAATCGGTTGCGCAGATGATGTTCAACGCCCAGACGGCCGACGGACAGTGGCACGGCAACGGCGGCGACTGCTGGCTGCGCATCCTGGAATTCCTGCCCGACGGACGGACCGTATCGGTGCGGACCTTCTCGCCGATGTTCGCCCTTTCGCCCGTCACCTGCGACAAGGCGTGGCGCACGGCCGACTACGACCAATTCACCTTCGACATGGAATAACCGATCGGCTGAAACGAACATCTGTCGCACAACAACTTATCCTCGGATTATGGCAAAAGAGACTGTACTGATTTCGGGCGGTGCCGGATACATCGGCTCGCATACCGCCGTGGAACTGATCGCCGCCGGATACGACGCGGTCATCATCGACAACCTCTCCAACTCGGAGGCGGAGGCCGTCGAGGGTGTGCGGCGCATCACGGGTGTCGACGTTCCCTTCGAGCGGGTCGACACCTGCGACGAAGCGGCGCTGCGACGTGTCTTCGAAAAATACGATTTCGGCTCCGTCATCCACTTCGCCGCCTACAAGGCTGTCGGCGAGTCGGTCGCCGAACCGCTCAAATATTACCGCAACAACCTCGCGTCGTTCATGAACGTCTGCGCGCTGATGAAGGAGTTCGGCCGGCCGAACATCCTCTTCTCGTCGTCGGCGACGGTCTACGGCGAGCCCGACACATTGCCCGTCACGGAGCAGACGCCCCGCAAACCCGCCACCTCGCCCTACGGCAACACGAAGCAGATGGCCGAAGACATCCTGCACGACTGCTGCGCGGCCTACGAGGGCCTGCACGGCATCGCGCTGCGCTACTTCAACCCCATCGGCGCCCACCCCTCGGCGCTCATCGGCGAACTGCCGCGCGGCGTGCCGCAGAATCTGGTGCCCTACATCACCCAGACGGCCGCCGGACTGCGCGAATGCCTTTCGATCTTCGGCGACGACTACGACACGCCCGACGGCACCTGCCTGCGTGACTACATCGACGTCGTCGACCTGGCCAAAGCCCACGTAGCCGCGGTCGACCGCATGACGCAGCGGCGGATGAAGGAGGCCTACGAGATTTTCAATATCGGCACGGGCACGCCTGTCTCGGTCTTGGAACTGGTGAAGGGCTTCGAACGGGCGAACGGGCTGACGCTCAACTACAAGATCGTCGGGCGACGGGCCGGCGACGTGAAGGCGGTCTGGGCCGACACGCAGCGCGCCAACAAAGAACTGGGCTGGAAGGCCGAACGGCCTCTCGAAGAGACGCTCCGCTCGGCCTGGGCCTGGGAAAAACACGTGCGCGGAATCGAATAATGCGGCAGGAGATGCGCTGGGAGAGGCATTTCGTTCCCTTCACGGGCAAACTGTCCCTGCTGATCCTGCTCGGACTCTTCATCGGGCTGGTCGGCGGCTGGCAGATCGTCGACGGCATGATCGACTACAACCGCATCGACCCGCGGGAACCCTTTTCCGCACGACTCGTTCGGAAGGAGTGCGTGCGCGAAGCGCCGTTTCCCGTACATCGGTTCCATGTATGCCGCTGTTCCGACGGCCGATTCTTCGACTACCGCGTTTACAAGGCCGAATTCGAGAGCTACGAGACGGGCGACACGCTGCGTCTGTTCCTCACGCGGAACGGCTCGAAGATCATTTCCGAATACAACGTCCGGGAAATGGCGATCCGCACCGTAGGCGGCATAGACATCGATCTCTACCTGCTGCCCGCCGCGGCATTTCTGCTGGCCGCCCTTGTGTCGATATGGCTGCTTTACCGCTGCAAACGTTACATGAATGAATTAGGATAAACTCGAAAACCAGATATCGATTTATGAAACCTACACTTTTCGTACTGGCCGCAGGCATGGGCTCGCGCTACGGCGGTCTCAAACAGCTGGACGGTCTCGGCCCCAACGGCGAGACGATCATGGACTACTCGATCTTCGACGCCATCCGCGGCGGCTTCGGCAAGGTTGTCTTCGTCATCCGCAAGGATTTCGAAGCGGATTTTCGCACGAAGATCCTCTCCAAATACGAAAACCACATCCCCGTCGAGGTGGTCTTCCAGTCGGTCGACGACCTGCCCGAGGGCTTCGTCCGCCCCGAAGGGCGCACCAAGCCATGGGGTACGAACCACGCCGTGCTGATGGGCAAGGCGGTCATCCGCGAACCGTTCGCCGTCATCAACGCCGACGACTTCTACGGCCGCGACGGCTTCCGCGTACTGGGTCAGTGGCTGTCGAAAGCCGACGGACAGAACCGCTACTGCATGGTGGGCTACCGCATGGGCAACACCCTCTCGGAGAGCGGCACCGTGGCGCGCGGCATCTGCCGAACCGATGCGAACAATTACCTGACGGGTGTGGTCGAACGGACGGACATCGCCCGCGTCGACGGCCGCATCACCTTCACGGGCGACGACGGACAGCCGACCACCACCGACGACAATACCCCCGTCTCGATGAACATGTGGGGCTTCACGCCCGACTACTTCCGCTACTCGGAGGAGTATTTCAAGGAGTTCCTGCGCGCCAACATCGACAACCCCAAAGCCGAGTATTACATCCCGCTGATGGTCAACAAACTCATCACCGAAGGCACGGCGACGGTCGAGGTGCTTGACACCACGGCCAAGTGGTTCGGCGTGACCTACGCCGCCGACCGTCAGGGCGTGGTCGACAAAATCCGTGCGCTCGTCGACGCGGGCGAATACCCCGCCAAACTCTTTTAGGGCGATGACTGTCTCGAAAATCCGCACCGAACCCCACGCGCAGGGCGAGATCGAGGTCTTCCGCCTCGCGAACGCCGCGGGGGCCTACGTCGACGTGTGCAACATCGGCGCGGGCGTCACGGCCGTCGTCGTTCCCGACCGCGAAGGGCGCATGGCCGACGTGGCGCTGGGTTACCGCGACTATGCCGATTACGTCGGCGACGGCGCCTGCTTCGGCAAGACGCCCGGCCGTTTCGCCAACCGGATCGCCGGAGGGCGCTTCACGCTCGACGGCAAGGAGTACCGGCTGGCCGTCAACAACGGACCCAACCACCTGCACGGCGGCCCGACGGGATTCGCCAACCGCCTGTGGCAGGGTGAAACGACCGGCGACGGCGTGGTCTTCACCCGCACCAGCCCCGACGGCGAGGAGGGCTACCCGGGTACGCTCACGGCGCGCATCGCCTATGCGTGGGACGACGACTGCTGCCTGACCGTCCTACTCGAAGCCGCGTGCGACGCCCCCACGATCGTCAACCTGACGAACCACTCCTACTGGAACCTCGCGGGCGAGAATGCCGGATCGGTGCTCGGCCACGAACTGCGGCTCCGCGCCTCGCGCTGGCTGCCGACCGACGAAACGCTGATTCCCACGGGCGAACTCGCCGGCGTCGCCGGCACGCCGATGGACTTCCGCACGTCAAAACCGCTCGGCCGCGACATTCGCGCCGATTTCCCCGCATTGCGCTACGGCAAAGGCTACGACAACTGCTGGGCCGTCGACGACTGGCGCGCGGACGAGGAGACGACCGTGGCCGAACTGTACGACCCGAAATCGGGTCGGCGGCTCAGCGTCCGCTCCACACAGCCGGGCGTGCAGGTCTACACGGGCAACTGGCTCGCCGGCTCGCCGCTCTCGAAGAGCGGCCGGCCCTACGCGGACTACGACGGCGTGGCGATCGAGTGCCAGGGTTTCCCCGACGCACCGAACCGCCCCGATTTCCCTTCGGCCGAACTGCGCCCCGGCGAAGCGTACCGCCGGACGATCCGCTTCCGTTTCGACGTCCGTTAACGACGCACCTCATTCCGACGGCCGCAGGCGCACAGCTTGCGGCCGTCGGCTTTTTTTCCTATTTTTGCACGCAAAATTCCGCACTGCCGATGTTGATTCTGTTCGCTGTCCTCTTCGGCGGCATCCTCACGGGCCGCTTGCTGCGCCGCCGACCGCTCCGTGCGCTCGGCAGCGTCATCACGTTCATCATCTGGCTGCTGCTCTTCATGCTGGGAACGGAAGTGGGCGGCAATGAAGAGGTCATGCGGTCGCTGGCCACGCTCGGCGTGCAGGCGCTCGTCCTCTGCACGGGAGCGCTGGCGGGAAGCATCGCCTGCGCCTGGCTGCTGTGGCGGTCGATCGGCGGCAGACGCACCGGCGCGACCGACTCCGCCGCACCCGCTCCGCCGGCCTTCGCCGCACTGCGCGGCAGTCTGGTGATCGTCGCCTTCTTCGCAGCCGGAGCGATTTTCGGCGTCGCGGGATGGATTCCGGCTACCGCAGCCTCCTCGCCCGTAAGCACCTACATGCTCTACGGGCTGATGTTCTCGGTCGGCGTGTCGCTGGGACACGACGCCACGCTCGTCGAACGTATCCGCTCGCTCGACCGCCGCATGGCGCTGCTGCCCCTCTGCACCGTCGTCGGAACGCTGGCCGGAGCGGCGCTCGCATCGCCGCTGCTGCACACCGTGCCGCCGGCCGACGCCATGGCCGTCGGCGCGGGATTCGGCTACTATTCGCTGTCGAGCATCTTCATCTCCGAACTGCGCAGCGTCGAACTGGGAACGGTCGCTCTGCTCTGCAACGTCCTGCGCGAACTCTTCACGCTGCTGGCCGCACCGTGGGTAGCGGGCCGTTTCGGGCCGCTGGCCGCGATTTCGTCGGGCGGCGCCACGACCTTCGACACCACCCTCCCGATCCTCACCCGCGTCGCAGGACCGCAGTATGCCGTCGTAGCGATCTTCCACGGCTGCGTCACCGATTTCAGCGTTCCCTTCCTGGTCACGTTCTTCTGTTCGATCTGAAAAAACGGGACGCACCGACCGATGCGTCCCGTCTCAAAAAATCCCGCTTCGCCCCTTATTGCAGCACGGGCGAATCGAAGCCCAGCTTCCGCAACCCGTTCTGCACGTCGGGGTGGCTCATGAAGAGCCGCCACAACAACTCCGAACGGTGGTTCTCGATCATCACCGCGATCGGCCCCTGATCGATGGCCAGATACTTCTGCGGATACCAGTCGTCGGTCTGGCTGAACGCATCGTAGAAGCCGTAAGGCCCCCATACTTTCTCGTGAAGCGGCCCGTAGAGGTAACGCATCACATCCATCGACTCCTCGGGCGTGTAGACGATCGACGAAAGCGCCGCCGTGGGGGCGATCACGCCGCGATCCTCGCGCTCGACGGGAGCGTGCGCCGCATACCCCGCCGTCGAATAACTGGCCGTCAGCCCCCAGCAATCCTTGCCGTAACCCTTGTAGTGCCGGGGATTGCGGATGCAGTAGGCACGGTTGATGAGCGAATAGTCGCGCATCTCGCCGAAATAGTCCTCGCAGTAGTCGTCTCTCAGCCCGCGCGGATCCAGCCCGAGGAAGGAGTAGTGCGCCCAGAAGAGCGGACCGGCCTCGACGCCCTGATACCGCAGGCGGAGGCGGTAACCCTCGACCTCGTGCTCGTCGACGATCGCCCCGTTCTCGGCCCACCCCTCGGTATAGACCTCGCGGTCGATCGGATAGGTCGGCGAAGCGGCCGCCAGAATATACATCACCAGACACTCGTTGAACCCGTGTACGGCGAAATTCATCTCCCACCCGTATTCGGGACTCCAATGCCAGTAGAGGACGTTCTGCCCGTTGCGATACCACGACCACTCGACGCCGCGCCACAACGTATCGATACGCTGTGCGAGCGCCTGCTCGCGCTCGTTGCCCTGCGCGAAATACTGATGCGCGGCCAGCAGCCCCTGTACCAGAAAGGCCGTCTCCACCAGATCGCCTCCGTTGTCCTTCTTGCCGAAGGGTTTCACGCGACCCGTCCGGCCCTCGATCCAATGGGGCCAGGCGCCGTGGAAGCGGTCGGCACGTTCGAGGAACGAGACGATGCGTTCGAAGCGTTCGATCCCCTGTTCACGGGTGACGTATCCGCGCTCCATGCCGGCGATAAGCGCCAGAATGCCGAAGCCGCTGCCGCCCGTCGTCACGACCGTCTCGTCGTTTTCGGGATAGATGCCGTCCATGTTGATCCGTTCGCACGCAAGGCCGCTGTTGGGCTCGGCGCCCGACCAGAAATAATCGAACGTACGCCGCTCGACGCTGTCCAGCAACGCCTCGTCCGAAAGCGTCGCTGCGGGACGCTGCGCGCAACCCGCGACGACGCCCGCCAGAGCGAGCGCCGCCACGGCCGCCGTAATCCGTTTGATCGTCTTCATGCCGCGAAGGTTATTTCAGGGTGAAACTTGCCTGCTTCACCGCGTCGCTCGCGCCGCCGATCATCACGTCGAACTCGCCCGGCTCGGCCACGTACCGCAGGTCGAAATCGTAATATTTGAGCAGCGAGACGTCGATCGTAAAACTTACGTCGCGGCTCTCGCCCGCTTTGAGCGCCACGCGCTGGAAGCCTTTGAGCTCCTGCACGGGACGGGTCGACGAACCCACCCTGTCGCGGATGTAGAGCTGCACGACCTCCACGCCGTCGCGCCGGCCGCTGTTCGTCAGGCGCACGGTGGCCTCGATCGACCCGTCGGCGGTCATCTCCGACGCCGAAAGGCGCACGTCGCCGTAGTCGAAGGTCGTATACGACAGACCGTAGCCGAAGGGATAGAGCGGCGTGTTGGGCACATCGAGATAGTTGCTGCGGAACTTCTCGAACTTGTCGCCCAGCAGCGGACGTCCCGTATTCTTATGGTTGTAGAAGAGCGGTATCTGCCCCACGCTGCGCGGGAAGGTCGCGGGAAGTTTGCCCGACGGGTTGACGTCGCCGAAGAGCACGTCGCCGATCGCCTCGGCCGCCTGCGTGCCGCCGAACCATACATTGAGCATCGCAGGCACGTGCTCGGCCTCCCATTCGAGCGTCAGCGGGCGCCCCGTGAAGAGTACCAGCACGACGGGTTTGCCCGTCGCCACGAGCGCCTTCAACAACTCCTGCTGCACGTCGGGAATGCCGATCTGCGACCGGCTGCTGCTCTCGCCGCTCATCTCCGAAGCCTCGCCCAGCGCGGCGACCACCACATCGGCCTCGGCCGCCGCGGCGAGCGCCTCGTCGAGCAACTGCTTGTCGGTGCGGCCGTCGCGCGGAATATCGCGCCCGAACATCGTGGCATAGCGCTCCTGCTCCTCGTCGCGGATCACGTTGCTGCCCTTGGCATAGACGATCTTCACCCCTTCGCCGGCCACCTGCTGCAACCCTTCGACGAGCGTCAGCGGCTTCGTAAGGTCGGTAGCGACGCTCCACGTGCCGGGCATGTTCGCGCGCGAAGCGGCCAGCGGGCCGACCACGGCGATCGTTCCCTCGCGCCGGAGCGGCAGCACGTCGCCTTCGTTTTTCAACAGTACGAAGCTCTCGCCCGCGATACGGCGCGCCTCGGCGCGGTGTGCGGGCGTATAGATCTGCGTGGCGGCGCGCTGCGGATCGCAGTAACGGTAGGGATCGTCGAAAAGTCCCAGCTTGAATTTCGCTTCGAGCACCAGGCGGCACGCGCGGTCGATATCGGACAGCGGGATACGCCCCTCTTCAAGCGACTGCTGCAAGGTTCCCAGGTAACCCTCGCTCACCATGTCCATGTCGACACCCGCCTCGACGGCGCGCGCCGACACCTCTTTCAGATCGCCCAGACCGTGCGCGATCATCTCGTAGATGCCCGTGTAGTCCGTGACGACGAAGCCCTCGAAGCCCCACTGCTCGCGCAGCACGGTGGTCATCAGCCAGCGGTTGGCCGTGGCGGGAATCCCGTCGACCTCGTTGAACGACGCCATGACGCTGCCCACGCCTGCCTCGACGGCCGCCTTGTAGGGCGGGAAATATTCGTTGTACATGCGCTGGCGGCTCATATCGGTCGTATTGTAGTCGCGTCCCGCTTCGGCAGCACCGTAGAGAGCATAGTGCTTCACGCATCCCATGATCTCGTCGGTGGCAAAATGCATCGGATCACGCCCCTGATAGCCGTAGACGAACGACCGCGCCACAGCGCTGCCGAGGAAGGGATCTTCGCCGATGCCCTCCGACGCACGTCCCCAGCGGGGATCGCGCGCAATGTCGACCATCGGGGAGAAGGTCCAGCAGATACCGGCGGCACTCGCCTCGACGGCCGAAATACGGGCCGCACGCTCGACGGCCTCCATGTCCCACGTGGCCGTCAGGCCGAGCGGAATAGGAAAGGTCGTCTCATAACCGTGGATCACATCCATGCCGAAGATCAGCGGAATACCCAGACGGCTCTCCTCGACGGCGATACGCTGCACGTCGCGGATCTTCTCCACCCCCTTGATATTGAACAGACCGCCCACCTCGCCGCGGCGGATCTTCTCGGCGATGTCGCTGCTCTTGGCCTGACCGGTGGTGATGTCGCCCGCACTGGGCAGGTTGAGCTGGCCGATCTTCTCTTCGAGGGTCATGCGGCGCATCAGCGCGTCGACATACTGCTCCATCGTAGCGCCCGCAGGCTTCTCGACGGCGACGGCCGCGCCGCAGAGCACGATGCCCAGCAGGGTAATGAGTGTTTTTTTCATATCGTAATCTCTGTTTTTTATGGTATAATATTTCGCTTCCCGAAAAACGGAGTTTCACGGTCGCGGATCACTTGCGGCGGCACGCGTCAACTGCCCGCCTCGACCGTAAATCCGAGTTCGGCGAGTCCCCTCTGCACATCCTTATCGGACATGAACAGGTTCCACGGCAATCCCGTGCGGTAGTTTTCGATCATCACCACGATCGGGCCCTGATCGATGGCGATGTGCATTCCCCTGTCGAACCAGCCGGTCGTAAGATCGAAGGCGTCGATAAACCCGTAGTCGCTCCACAACTTGTCGCCCAGTTTATAGTAGAAGAAGCGCAGTGCGGCCATCGACTCGTCGGGCGTGTAGGGCATCGACGACAAGGCTGCCGTGGGGGCGATGACTCCCCGGTCGTTCGTCGGCGACGAGGCGGTGTAGCCGTCGGGAATATCGCTGGCCGTCAGTCCCCAGCAGTCGGCGCCGTAACCGGCATACCCCTTGGGGTTGTCTACGCAATACGCGTAGTTGATCCGGGTATGGTTGCACACCTGCTCCCAATAGTCGGCATAGGCATCGGAGAGTCCCCGGGGATTCAGCCCCAGGAAGGAATAGTGGGCCCAGAAAAGAGGGCCGCCGTAATCCTCGCCCAGCGGCAGCACGGTATCGTAGAACGACTTGCCGTTACGCATCGCACCACCGCGCGCCCAGCCTTCGGCATACACCTCGCGGCCGATGGGATGCGTCGGCGACGAGGCGGCCAGCACGTAGACGATCAACGCCTCGTTCCACCCCTGTATCGGCATGTTCATCGCCCAGCCCTTGTCGGGACTCCAATGCCAGTAGAGCACCTTCTCCGTCCCCTCCTTGGTGAAGAAATCCCACTCGACGGCCTCCCACAAGGCGGTGATGTCGGCGCGCAGCTTGCTCTCTGCCGCATCGGCGCCGTCGAAGTAGGCGCGCGCCGTCAGCAACCCCTGGAACAACAGCCCGGTCTCCACCAGATCGGCACCGTTGTCATCGGCCGAGAAGGGAAGCGTCTGCCCCGTCTGGCCGTCGATCCAGTGCGAGAAGGCGCCGTGATAGGAGGTCGCCCGCTCCGCAAGGAAGGTCACGATCCGCTGCACCCGCTGGCACGCCTCGCTGCGGGTCACGAAACCGCGCTCGGCGGCCACCGCCATGGCCATCACGCCGAAGCCCGTCCCGCCGGTAGTGACCGTCGCGCCCGACGAGGTGCGCTCGCGCGCCATGCCGCTCGTCGGTTCGGCACCCTCCCAGAAATAGCGGAAGGTCTGCTGCTGCACCTTGGTGAGCAGCTCCTCGTCGGAAATCTGCGGGAATTTGTCGCTCGTGTCCAGCCCCGTCCGGATCCGGATCACCTTGCCGGTCAGGATCGCCTCCCCGGCAGCCGATTTCAGGCCGCTGTCGACGATCAACCGGTAGGAAGCATACGCGTTCAACCCGGCGGAGGGTTTGAGCGTGACGCGCTTCGCGCCGTCGTAAACGTCGCTGGCGTCCACCTTCGCGCCTCCGGCGTCGAGCAGATAGATATTGGCCTCGACGGTCGCCGCGTCGAGCGCCGCCGTGAAGTCGAGCACGATCTCGGCGTCGGGCGACACGTCATCGAAATCCGACAGGCCGCTCTGCCCGCCGATCGTAACCGAACTCAACGCCAGCTGATCGCCCGCGGGCGTGCGGTCGTCGGTCGAATCGCCGCCGCAGCCGACACCCAGCAAAACCAGTGCAGGCAGGAGAGGCTTGAAAAACGGAAAACCTTTCATATATCGTCGTTTTTTTAGAAGAGGGGGCCTGATTTCGGTCCCCTCTTCCGATCAATGCAGAAATCGAGCCCTGCTATTTCGCCTGTTCGTACAGTGCCGTCACCTGTGCCGGCGTCAACACCTGATCGTAGAGATAGATCTCGTCCATGGCTCCCGTATAGAAGGAAGCCTCGGCCGTCCAGCCGGCACCCGAACCCAGGCCGACCTGCGACGGGAAGGCGCCGAGGCAGATGCCGCTCACCTCGTCGAACGTCATCGGACCGAAGGCTCCGTCCTTCAACACGCGGTCGCAGACCGTCCCGCCGTTGTGGTAGAGCGTGATGGTCGAGGTCCCTGCGTCGTAGGTCACGCCGACATGCGCCCAGACGCCGGCCATATTCTGTATCTTGGCGTCGTCGCCGGCATCGAACCACGCATCGGGCTTGCCGCTCGCACCGGTCGCCTGCATGAATCCCTTGAAGAAGAACTCCGACGGAGTGGTCGTGTTACCGTTGTTGAGGAAGAAGGCGACGTCGGCCACCTCGATCGTCTTGTTGCCGATGGAGAAGAGACCCGCTGCATTCTTGTTCGTACCGTCGAACTTGATCCACATGAAAATCGAGTAGCTGCCCAACGATTTGAGCGCTGTCGTCGAAGCGGCGTCGGGCGTCAGGATGAGCGCCTGGCCGTCGACGTTCTGGTAGGCTTTGCCCGACTTGCCGTCGACGAACATCGGCGACTCGCCGGTGAAGGTCTTCATCTCGCCTGCGAGCGTTCCGTCGAGGAACAGATCGTCGTCGCAGGCCAAATGGTAGAGCGGATCGGGAAGCTGTACGCCCGACGAGCCCTCATCCGGATAGTCGAAGGGAGGATCCTGACCCAAATCCTGTTTGCACGATCCGAGGGACAAAAGCGCCGCGGTCGTCAAAATCAACGGAAAATATCTGAGGAATTTCATGGTATCTGACTTGTTTTAATTAGCATAATCGGGATTCTGTACCAGCACGCCGTTCGAGGCGTCGACCTGCTCCTGAGGCAGCGGCAGGTATTTGTTCTTGGCGGTGTAGCCCTTGTTGCCGAGCACGGCCGAAGCACCGTCCTCCGCACCGGCGATACTGAACTCCTGCCAGCGCACCAGATCGTAGAAGCGGTCGAATTCGAGCGCCAGCTCCACGTGGCGTTCGTGGTGGATCGCCTTGCACAACTCCAACTGGTTGGTCGTCGTCACCTTGGGCAGCACGTTCGTATTGGTGCCGCGGGCACGGGCGCGCACCTGTTCCAGATAATCCAGCGCCTCCTCGATCATCGCCTCGCCGCCCATCTCGCAGGCCGCTTCGGCAGCCATCAGCACCACGTCCGAGTAACGGATCATACGAATGTTGTACCAGAATCCGTCGTTGCTGCCGTAATATTCGCGCAGTTTGGGACTGCAATAGGCTTTCTTGTTGTAGTAGTCACCGTCCAGACCGTCCTGCGATACGAGTTTTTCATTGAAGGGGGCGTTGCCGGCCTCCGGAGCGATCGCAGGCCACGGCTTCGAAGGGGTCGAGAAGTAGAGCAGCGTCTCGTCGCGGCGCGGATCGCCCTCTTCGAACACGTCGACGATCGACTGGTCGGCCATGTGCCAGCCCCAGCCCAGATTGCTCGTACCCGAACCGCGGCAGCCCTGCACCTGGCAGAACTGGCTGCCCAGATCGTTGGTCGCGGGCTGCGCGACGGTGGCCGTGCACTGCAACTCCCAAACCGATTCCGAAGAGTTTTCGCCCTCTTCGCGGAAAATCTCGTCGAACGGCGTGTCGAGATTGTAGACCCTGGTATCGATCACGTTCTTGGCAGCCTGATACATCTGCGACCACAGACCGCGCTGGCCGTAAGTCTTGGCATGCAACGCACGTGCGGCGCCGTAAGTGACCCGCCCGATATATTTCGACTCCCAGCGGCGGGGCAGCCCTTCGGCCGCCGTCAGATCGGCGTCGATCAACTCGTAGATCTTGTCCACCGACGATTTGGGGATATTGGCCTCGTCGGAATTGGTGATGGCGAAGTCGACGAGCGGCACCTCGCCGAAGGCACGCACCAGATTGAAATAACACCAGCCGCGGAAGAAGCGAGCTTCCATGCCGCATTGCAGTTCCGCCTCATCGAGCTGTTCACCGGCCTCCTGCGCCTTCTGCATCTGGTCGAGCACGGTATTGGCCGCATTGATGATCTCGTAGTTCTGCGTCCAATAAGGATTCAACAGCGAATTGGCCGCCGAATACTGGAAATTCTCGTACATCGGCACATGTTCCGCACCGTCGGTCGTGGTCGATCCCTTACGCGAATCCTCCGAACGGTAGTAATGCACCGCGAAGGCGGGAATACCCGACGTGATATTGTAGTGGCGCGCCTTGGTGTAGAGCGCCATTACCTGCGAAAAGTAGGCGCCGCCTTCGATGTCGTCGATAGTCCACTGGCCCTGCGGGCGTTGGTCGAGCAGGTCGCTGCACGCGGCCGATGCGACCGCCGCAACGGCGATGATCCAGAGTTTCAGATTTCTTATGATCGTTTTCATTGGTTATGCTGTTTTAGAAAGACACGTTTACACCGAAAGTAATGGTCGTCGGCATGGGGTAGGTGTCGCCCGTGTCGATGCCGAACGCAAGGGCCGTACCGCCGATCTCGGGCGTATAGCCGGTGTTGTGCGACCAGGTGGCCAGGTTGTCGATGTTCATGAACACGCGCAGCGCTTTGAGACGGATCTTCTTGAGTATCCGGTCGCCGAAACTGTAACCCAGCTGGATGTTTTTCAGACGCAGGTAACTGCCGTCCTCGATGAAGTAGCTCGAATTCATCATCTGCGTGGCGCGCGACGAATCGAGAATCGGCTCCCAGTTCGACGTGCCCTCGCCGTTCCAACGTCCCAGACGCTTGGTATGATAATTATACTGTGCATATGCCGACAGGAAGCTCGTATTGAAAATCTCGTTTCCGTAGACACCCTGGAAGTCGATACCCAGATCGAAATTCTTGTATTGCAGGTTGACCGAGTAACCGTAGGTGAAATCGGGCGTAGGATTGCCGATCATCGTACGGTCGGCTTCGGTGATCTTGCCGTCGCCCGTGACATCGCGGAATTTCAGGTCGCCCGGAGCCACGGCCGCCAGCGTGTTTTCCGGCGACGAGGCGATGTCGGCCTTGTTCTGGTAGATGCCCTCGACCTCGTAGCCGTAGAAATAACCGATGGGCTTGCCCGGTTCCGATACGGCCACGCTCTTGTCGCCCTGATAGTAGGTCTTGCCCAACGTGAGCACCTCGTTGTCGATCGTGGTCAGGTTACCCGAAACGGTATAGCGGAAATCGTCGCCGATCGTGTCGCTCCACGATCCCGACAGCTCGAAGCCGCGGTTGCGGATCGAACCCGAATTGATCAGACCGTCCTGCGCGCCCATGAACGATTCGAGGTAGCAGATCAGGTCTTCGGTCTTCTTGCTGTAATAGGTCGGCTCGATGTGCAGGCGCTGGTTGAACATCTGCATCTCGAAGCCCACTTCCCACGCCTTGGTCTTCTCCCAGCGCAGATTCGTCGCCAGATAGGCCTGCGCATAGGAGGAGATGATGTTGTCGCCGAAGATGGCGTTCGAGGAGTTGAGCGTCGGGAACGCGGGATAATTGCCGCCCTCGGTACCGACGTTCTGGTTACCCAGCACGCCGTACGACCCCTTGATCTTCAAGTAGTCGATCACATGCTGGTTGCGCATGAAATTCTCTTCGGACATGATCCATCCGGCACCGACCGAGTAGAAGTTGTCCCACGTGTTGCCCGTGTACTTGAACACCGACGCGCCGTCGCGGCGGAACGAGAAGTTGACCAGGTAGCGGCGGTTGTAGTTGTAGAGCGCACGGAACAGGTACGACATCGTGAACTTGCGGTACTGCGAGCCGCCGTTGGTCGCCGACGCCGTGTCGCCGATCGACGAGATCCACCACTTGTCGGGATCGTTCGGAATCGGCAGGTCGGCCGAAGCGACGTTCTGGCTGCGGCCGCCGGTGAGCTCCTCGTAGTTGGTGAAGTTGGTCGTCAGACCGGCCATCAGCGTCAGGTCGTGCTTGTCGGCGAAGGTCTTCGCATAGGTGAGGATGTAGTCCTGCTGCGCATTGAGCGTGTTGGACTTCGTCTGCGACAGCGACTCGCGGTCGCTGCGGGCGTTGATCGTCCCCAGATCGGGATCGTATTCGTATTTCACGGGCGTGAAGAGCCGCGAATTGTTCGACAGGTAGTCGATCGAGAAGGCGGCGCGGAATTTCAGTTCGGGCAGGAAATTGATCTCGCCGTAGACATTGCCCGCGAAGCGGTAGTTCTGCGCCTTGTTGTGGGCGGCGAACTCCTCGATGTCGATCATCGGGTTGGAGATCTGCGAACTCTGGAACGAAGGCAGTTTGTAGTAGCCGCCCGTCGCATCGTCGTAGATCGGCGAGATCGGAGCCGCATGGATGGCGCCGGTCACGTTCTTCGCATCGGCCGGCAACATGTAGGCGCCGTTCATCTGCACGCCGAATTTGAGCCAGTCCTTCATCTTGTACTCGTCGCTGAAATTGACGGTCACCTTCTGCATCTCCTCACCCACGATGCTGCCCTGCTCGTAGGTGTAGCCCACGCCCAGATAGAAGTTGCTTTTTTCGTTGGCGCCCATGATGCTGGCCGTCGTCTGGCTGATCATGGCATTCTGGAAGATGGCGTCCTGCCAGTCGGTATTGGCCTGATAATAGGTATAGTCGAACGGATCGCCGCCCATGTTCGAAAGCTGCTCGTTGTAGAGCTCCTTGAACTGCGGCCCGTTGGTCAGCGACATGCGGTGCCCCACGTGCTTCACACCCACCGACTGGTTGACGTTCACCACCGTCTGCCCCATCTTGGCGCGTTTGGTCGTGACGATGATGACGCCGTTGGCGCCGCGCACGCCGAAGATAGCCAGCGACGAGGGGTCTTTCAGAATCTCGAACGATTCGATATCATTCGCATTGAGGTAGTTGATGTTGTCGGTGAACATTCCGTCCACCACATAGAGCGGTGCGAAGCCGTTGATCGAGTTCGTACCGCGGATACGGATTTCGGGATCCTGTCCGGCCCGACCCGAATTGGTGATCTGCACACCGGCCACGCGGCCCTGCAACGAGGCCAGCGGGTTCGACGCCGGACGGTTGGCGATCGTCGCGGCGTCGACGTTGACGATCGAACCCGTCAGATCGCGTTTCTTGGCCGTACCGTAACCGATCACCACGGCCTGCTCGATCATCGTCGACTCGCTTTCGAGCGTCACCGTAACCGGCACGGCCGATACGGGCACGCGCTGCGTGGACATACCGATGAACGAAACCTCCAACTCCTGCCCCTCGCGGGCTTTCAGTGCGAAACCGCCGTCCGCACCCGTGGTCGTACCCGTGTACGTCCCCGCGACCACGACGCTGGCGCCTACGACAGGCTGCCCGTCCGCATCGATGACTTTTCCCGTTACATCGATCATGCTCTGCGCGAAGGCGCCCGATACGGAGGCCGCGAGCAGCAGAACGACCGATACAAACGCCTTGAACAAGAGGCGGCCGACGCCGCAACTCTCTGGTCGATTCTTTTTCATTGCAATTTTAGGTTTATGTTTCTACTGTGGGCTCCGCGCCTCGGCAGGGAAATGCGGAACGGAATCCGCCGAAGCGTCGCCCGGAAAAGTTTTTACGAAAACAAAATTAAAAGGTTCGGAAAAATCGCGGGGAAAAGCGGCTACACTCCGACTACTCCACCCTCGAAAAAGACTCTTCCACTGCCTCTCAATTACCTCTCAAAGAACAATGAAATAATTTGAAATCAACCGATTAAAAATCGAAATTCTACTTCTCATCATCCTCCGGCCCCGACTCCTGCGAATCGATATGCAAGAGGAATTCGTTCAAATTCTGGGCCGAAGTCAATCCGAGTTTCTTTCGCAGCCGGTAACGGCCGTTCTCGACCGCCCGCACCGACAGACTCATCAGCGAGGCGATCTCCTTGGTACAAAGATTCATTTTCAGGCAGGCGCTCAGACGCAGATCGCTGGTCGTCAGGTCGGGGAAGCGTTCCTTCATGATGCGGAAATAGGAAGAGTGCTTCTGCTCGAACTTGATCAGGAACAGCGTCCAGTCGCTCTCCGTATCGAGTTTGCTGCTTACATAGGCGTTGACTTTCTGCCACAGGGGCGCCGTCGTGCGGCTACCCTGCTTCTGTTGGAACTCGTTGACCATGTCGCGCAGGCGCAGGATGATCTCGTTGCGCCCGATGAGCGTCGAACTCTGCGCCACGATCTCGGCGTCGCGCGTCTCGATCTGCCGGGTCAGCTCCCGGTTGGCGCGCCGCAACGCGACGATCTCCTGCAAGCGCAGACGCCGCAGGTAACGCCGGCGATAGAAACGCATCACCAACAGCCACAGACAATAGAAAGTGAAGGCCAGCAGCAGCACGTAGCCCGCATAGGCCCAGCCGGTAGCGTACCAGGGCGTGAGAACGACGAACGGGAAACGGGCGGGTTCCGACCAGCGGCCGAACACGTCGCCCACGGCGACCTCGAAGGTGTAGCGCCCCTGCGGCAAACGGGCGTAATCGGCCGTTCCCGTCCGGTCGGACTCCGACCATGCGCTCTCCATGCCCGTCAGGCGGTGGCGGAAACGCAGGCCGGGAACCGCGCCCCGACGCGGAGCGTAGCGGAAAGTCACCGAGTTGCGCTGGTGAGGAATCTCGACCGCAGCCGAGAGATCGTACCACGCCTCATCGCCCCGGCGCCCCGACGCACGCAGCGATTCGAGTAGCGGAGGAATCGGAGGGGGGGGGATTTCGACGGCCTGCGATGAGACGAGTTCGAAGCCGTTGTCCCCGCAGAAAAGACAGGTCGAATCGTCGAGCCGCGCCACCTGTTCGTACCCGTAGATCATGTTGTCGACCGGAATGCCGGCGCACGGCGTCAATTCGGCACTGCGCCGGCCGTCGTAACGCAACTTCCAGACACCGCTGCCGGTGATGACCCAGAACCGTTCGTCGGCATAGGGAATCACGCGGCGGATGTCCTCCACCGTGCGGAACGCCGCATCGAGCACCGTATCCGCCTCGATGCAGTCCGTATATTCGTTGTAACGGAAAAACCTGTCGTCGCCCATGAGCGCCACGCGACCGCCCACGCGCAGCAAATGGAGTTTGTAGGGCAGTCCGTCGCCCGCACCGCCTCCGTAGAGCGTCCGCTCCTCGATGCGCCGGCCGTCGTCGCTCATGCGGCAGCGGTAGACCCCTTTCGACGGATGTTCGAGCCAGAGGTTGCGCATATAATCCGCCTCGATGCGGTAGACCGATTCGTCCAGTCCGTCGACCTCGTGCATCGTACCGTCGTCGTCGAGCAGCCGCAACTTGTAATAGGAGGCGTAGTAGGTGCGGCTCTTTTCGCCCAGTTTCACCCGCCGCAACCCGTAACCGCCCATGTCGGAACGGCGTACCAGCGAAAAATCGGGACGGAGTTCGGTGACGCCCGTGTTGTGGCTCACGTAGAGCCGCCCGTCGAGCAGGTCGAACGACCACGCCTGACCGCTCAGGCCGGCCACGGGGCGGAAATCGGAGGGATCGACGCCCGTCGCCAGACGGCTCTCGTCGACGGCGAAGACCCCCTGGTTGGTAGCCAGCAGCAACTTCCCCTGCCAGCGGCAGGCGTCGTAGAGCGAACCGGCCGCCCACTTGTTGTAGGTATGGTAATCCACCCCTTCGCAGAACAGCAGCAACGAAAGTCCCCGGTCGAGCGCCGCCCAGACATTTTGTTGCGCATCCTCCGCGAGCGCCATCACACTGTTGTTGAGCAGCCGGTTTTCGGTCGAAAGAACCGCGAGCAGCCGTCCGTCGGCACCGGCCTCGTACAATCCTCCGAAAAGCGTCCCGAAGAGATAGGTGCCGCGCGAGGTTCGGATGCCGCAGTTGAGTTCGTCGCGCCGCAACCGCTCCGACAGCGCCGGACTCCACGGCGTGAACCGTTCGCCGTCGTAGCGCCACAATCCGTCGGTACCCGTCCCCACGATCCATTCGCCCTCGTGCGGCCCGGGCAGCAGCACCCGCACGGTCGTCGTCGAGAAGCGTTCGCTGTCGGGCAGCCGCTCGAAGGACTCCTGCCGCATCCGATAGAGCGGGCCGCCCATCTCCTGCACCCAGAACTCGTCGCCCGCACACAGAAGAAAGAGCATGTTCATCTCGCCCGTCAGGCGGCGGACGCGCTCGTAATCATAAAGGTAGATGCCGTGGAACGATTGAAACAACACCCCCTGCGGCGTGATGTAGATTTTCCAGAAATCGCTGTCCGAAAAGCGGGGATTGCGCTGAGCCGGAACGAGCGACGTATAGCGCAGCGCACCCGAAGCGTCGCGATCCCAGCGCCCGAATTCCTCGAACCCGCCCGTGAAGATCACATCGTGCGACAGCGGGGCCACCGAACGCACGATCGAGGCGCGGGGCAGTTCGTACAACCGCCATTGCAGGCCGTCGAATTCGAGCAGCCCCTTGTCGTTGCCGGCATAGAGCGTTCCCGCATCGTCTTCGGCCACCGCCCAGTTCTTGTTGGCCGCCCGATAATCGGACGGCAGCAGATTGATGACACCGGGACCGGCGGCACGCGACGACATCGCCGAAAGCACTCCGGTCAGGAGACAAAACAGGCTGTACAAGAACTTGATCGGCATAAAAGTCTTCACGGATTAGGAGATAAAAATAGGCCTTTTTTACGAAATATCCAAACCTTCGCCCGAAGAAACGCCCCGCAGCGAACCGGATTTTCGCACGACCGAAGCTCCCCTGCACCTTCGGACAAACGATAATATAGCGTATTTTCCATAATTTATTTTGAACTTATGTTCATAATTAATAACTTTGCGGAAACGAGTTTTTTGTCATGCCGCGTCCCCGCAAATGCTGTTACATCGCCCAACCGCCCGCCGTCGCGGGAATGCGTCCCGTCGGCGGAGATAGCGTCGCTCCCGAAGCCGTCACGCTTCGGTACGACGAATACGAAGCGATCCGCCTGATCGACCACCAGGGATTGACACAGGCCGCGGCGGCCGAGCGCATGGGCATCTCCCGCCCCACCTGCACGCGTCTCTACGACCGTGCCCGCCGCACGCTCGCCGCCGCGCTCGTCGAAGGGCGGCCGCTGCGCATCGAAGGCGGAAAGGTCTGCCACTCCGAACGCTGGTACCGCTGCCCGCACTGCCGGCGCATCCACACCGGAACACCCCGCTGTCCGGCCTGCCGCCGCAATGAAGACTCCGAGATACTCGGACAACCGAATACAACATATAATCCTGTTAATACTGTCATCATGGAAAAAATCGCACTTCCGACCCGCAACGGCGCGGTCGACGACCACTTCGGCCACTGCGAATGCTACACGATCTTCACGCTCGACGCCGACCGCCGCATCGCCGGCCGCCAGACGCTACCCGCCGCCGAAGGCTGCGGCTGTAAATCCGACATCGCCCCCCGCCTGCACGCCATGGGCGTCGACGTGATGCTCGCCGGCAACATGGGCGACGGGGCGAAAAACGTCCTCCAACGCAACGGTATCGCCGTCATCCGCGGCTGCCACGGGCCTGTCGAGGAGGTCGTCGCGGCCTATCTGGCCGGCCGGATCGCCGATTCGGGCGACGCCTGCGCACACCATCACGAAGGCGGCTGCCCCGAACACCGCGGGACGACAGGCTGGCACCTCGCCGAATGACGGAAACCGGTGCCGACGGCACGATCCGCAACCCTTCTGCGGCGATCTTTTCGAGAGGTCGCCGCTATTTTTCCGTAAAAAGCCGCTTTCTGGAAAATTCTTCGTATTTTTGCCTCGCCGAGAGTTCCAACGGCGCGGCGAAGCCTCGCTGCGCCCGGATGAAAAGGGAATCGGGTGTAACTCCCGAACAGTTCCCGCTGCTGTAAATTCCGGCATCCGTCCCGAGCGACGGATGTACTCCGCGACACGTTCAGGCCACTGATTTCGATCGGGAAGGCGTCGCAGAAGGAAAAGTCAGAAGACCTGCTTTCGGCCCGAAAAGACGGATTCACGCCTGCGGGGTACGGGCCGGAAGCCGAATGCGCACACTGCTTGCGCGACCTGCTGCCAGACCGATCCCTCCCCTCTCTCCCGCCGCCGCGATCCCGTCCGATACGACAAAGTTCGACGACTATGATACGATTCGGAACGATAGCGGCCGCATGGTGCGCCGTATTGCTGCTGGCAGCCTGCGAAAGTTCGGGGCCGGCTGAAAAAGAGGATTTCGACACGGGCGGCAGCGCGGGGGTCTTCTGCCTCTGCGAAGGCAACATGAACGCCGGCAACGCCTCGCTCTCCTACTACGACCCCGCCGCACGCACGGTACAGAACGAAGTCTTCTACCGTGCCAACGGCGCCAAACTGGGCGACGTGGCGCAATCGATCTTCCTGCGCGAAGGGCGCGTCTTCATCCCGATGGACAATTCGGGCGTGATCTGGGCCATCGACGCCGACACCTTCCGCGTCGAAGGGAAGCTCGAAGCGGCGAGCAGCCAGCACCCCGACGAGAACAACCACATCGTCGCGCCGCGCTACATCCACTTCCTGAGCGACACGAAAGCCTACGTGACCGACTTGTTCAGCCCCTACATCACCGTCTTCGACCCCCGCACCTGCAAGATAACGGGCGCCATCCACACCGGTCAGGCTCCGTCGACGGGCAGCTACAACTCCACGGAACAGATGGCGCAGTACGACAAGTGGGTCTTCGTCAACTGCTGGTCGTACAGCAACAAGATCCTGGTCATCGACTCCGAACAGGACAAGGTGGTGCACGAAATCGAACTGCGGAGCATCCAGCCCAATTCGCTGGTCGTCGACCGCAACGGCAAACTGTGGGCGCTGACCGACGGCGGCTACGCCGGCAGCGAATACGGGCAGACCGAACCCTGTCTCTACCGCATCGACGCTGCGACCTGGCGCGTCGAACAGGAGTTCGTCTTCGAAAAGGAGGAGTACCCCTCGGAGCTCTGCATCAACGGTGCGGGCGACGTGCTCTACTTCATCAACGACGGCATCTGCAAGATGTCGGTCACGGCCGCGCACGCTCCCGTCAGGCCGTTGATCCCCAACGAGCGGCGGCACCAGATCTACGGTCTGGCGGTCGATCCCACAAGCGGGGAGATCTACGTGGGCGACGCGATCGATTTCGAACAGCCAGGCGTGGTCTACCGCTACCGCGACACCGGTCAGAGCGCCGAACTGGTCGACTCGTTCGGCGTGGGAATGCTACCCAGCGCCTTCGCATTCAAATAGGAAACCGCCATGAGAAAGACGCTCTCCCTGCTCGCCGCATTGCTCGCCGTCGCCTGCGGCGGGGACGAACAAACCGACACCTCGGCACTGCAACCCACCATTACGCAGCAGGAGGCCAACGCCCGCTACCGCGTGAAGGCGGGGAGCGAACTGCTCATCGCCCCGAGCTATACCAACGCCGAAGGGGCGCGCTTCACCTGGACGTGCGACGACGAGGTGGTCTGCCGCGAAGCCTCCTACGTCTTCCGGCGCGACAAGGCCGGCATCTACTACCTCTCGCTGCGCGTCGAAAATGACTACGGCGCCGCCGAGGACGAACTGCGCGTGCGGGTCGATGCGCTCGAAGCGCCCTGCATCACGCTCATCGAACCCGTCGGAGGGTTCACCGTCGCGGCCGACGCCGAACTGACGATCGCTCCCACCGTCGAGAACGGCCAGACGGCGCGCTTCCGATGGACGGTCGACGGAGAAACGGTCGGCGAAGCGGCGGAGTACCTTTTCCGGCGGCACGAATGCGGCGACTACGAAATGACGTTCAGCGCCGCGAACGACGACGGCGAGGACTCGGTCTCGTTCACTGTAAAAGTATTGTCTCCGGAGCAGATGCCCTTCTCGTGGGAATTTCCCCAGACGACCTATAACGTCGCGCGGGGACGCACGATCCGCCTGAAAGGGTGGAACCCCGTCAACGCCTTCGACGCCGAATACATCTGGGAGGTCGACGGCACGGAGCGACAACGCGGAGCGCAGCTCGAATACCGCTTCGAAGCCCTCGAAGAAGGACCGCACGAAGTGACGGTCACCATGCGCAACAGCTATGCGACCCGCTCGCAAACACTGTCGGTCAACGTCTGTGCTGCCGAAGGCACCTATTACCGGCCCGCCGACGCCGCGAGCCGGGCGTCGACCGTCCGCGTCTTCGAGTACCTGCCCGCGCCCGGACTGTGGGTGAGCGGCTACATGTACGGCCCGCTCTTCACCGCCACGACGATGGCCGAAGCGTGCGCCCACGTGCAATCGCGCTTCGACATCAACTACATGATCTCTCTGGGAGCGTGGGGCGGCTACGTCGTCGCAGGCTTCGACCACAGCGTCGACAACAGCGGCGGCGGAGTCGACCTGGCCATCCGCGGCAATCCCTACTCCTACCAGTCGGAGCCGGGCGTCGTCTGGGTCGCACAGGACGAGAACGGCGACGGGGAACCCAACGACACGTGGTACGAACTGGCCGGTTCGGAGTACGACAGCGCTGAAACGATCTACGACTATTCGGTCACCTACTATCAGCCTACGCGCGCGCAGGCCGCCGTTGTCTGGCGCGACAACCGCGGCGGCGGGGGCACGATCGACCACAACGCCTACTGGAACCCTTCGGACAGCTACTATCAGCCGTGGCTGCCCGAAGGAGAGTGCACCTTCTACGGCACGCGCCTGCTGGACCGCTCGTACGTCGACGCTTCGGGGCAGACCGTCGTTCCTCCCTACGACTGGGGTTATGCCGACAACGCGGGCAAAAGCGACTACGACGGGCAGTTCTGCCTTTTCCGCCTGAGCAACGCCCGCACCTTCGACGGCCGGCCCGCCGACCTGAAATACATCGACTTCGTGAAGATACAGACCGGCCAGATGGGCAAGACCGCGCTGCTGGGCGAAACCTCCACCGAGGTGCACCACATCGTCGACTACCACCTTATCGACCGAGAAACCGAATAACCCATGCGCCGCCTCACGCTCCTTCCGCTGCTCATTCTCCCGCTGCTCGCCGCCGCGCAGGAGGAGCGCCCCGCGTGGTCGCTCCCGATCGAGGAGGTGCCGGTGGTGACCCGCCGCACGATGAAGGAGATCGGCGTGCAGCGCACGCAGCTGGATTCGACCGTGCTGCACGATAACATCTCGCTCTCGATGGCCGACGTGCTGACGCAGAACGCCAACCTCTTCATCAAGAGCTACGGCCGTGCCACGCTCGCGACGGCCGAATTCCGCGGCACGTCGCCCTCGCACACGCAGGTGACGTGGAACGGGATGCGGATCAACTCGCCGATGCTCGGCACGGTCGACTTCTCGATGATCCCCGCGTTCTTCATCGACGCCGCGACGCTGCTGCACGGCGCCTCGTCGATCGGCGTCACGGGCGGCGCACTGGGCGGCGCCGTCGTGCTCGGCACCCGCCCGTCCGCGCAGCGGGGCTGGCAAACGCAATACGTGCAGGGCGTCGGGTCGTTCTCGACCTTCGACCAATACCTGCGCGTAAGCTACGGCGGCCAGCGGTGGAGCGCCTCGACGCGCGCGGTCTACTCCACCTCGGACAACGACTTCCGCTACACCAACTACGACAAGATGGAGCTCGTCTACGGCCCCGACGGCGCGGTGGTCGACACCTACCACCCCGTCGAGCGCAACCGCAGCGGCTACTTCCGCGACCTGCACCTATTGCAGGAACTCTACTACAATCGCGGCGACGGCACGCGCTACGGCCTTTCGGCGTGGTACCTCCGCTCGAAACGCGGGCTGCCCTTCCTCTCGACCGACTACCGCGACGACGTGACGATCCTCAACGAACAACGCGAACAGACGCTGCGCGCCGTGGCTTCGTGGGAACGGCTGCGCGAGCGGCTCAAACTGGGAGCGAAACTCGGCTACGCCTACACCGCCTCGGCCTACGACTTCCGGCAACGCAACGCACAGGGGGCGCAGAGCGACCTGACGCTGAGCCGCAGCTATCTGCATACTCCCTACGGACAGTTCGAAGCCGAATACTACGTCGGCCGGCGCTGGCTCTTCACGGGCAACGTCGCGCTACACGTTCCGATGGTCGATTGCAGCGACAAGAGCCCCTACCACGAGGGCGACGTCTACGACCGTTACCGCGTGGAGCTGTCGGGACACCTCTCGGCCAAATGGCGGCCGACCGAACGCATCGGGCTGGCGGTCAACCTGCGCGGCGAACTCTACGACCGCCATGCCGTACCGCTGATCCCCGCCTTTTTCTTCGACTGGGTCGTCTCCGAACGCGGCAACGTGGTACTCAAAGCCTCCGTGGCGCGCAACTACCGCTACCCGACGCTCAACGACCGCTACTACCAGCCGGGCGGCAACCCCGACCTGCGCCCCGAACACGGCTTCACCTACGACGGCGGCATCTCGTTCGCACTGGGCGGCGAAGCGGAGGGCTACACGCTGCGGGGCGAGGCGACGCTCTTCGACTCGCACATCGACGACTGGATTCTCTGGGTGCAGGCACGGCGCGGCTACTGGACGCCCCGCAACGTCCGCAAAGTCCACAACTACGGCGCCGAGACGAAGGTCGACGCCTCGGTGCGCCTCTCGCCCGACTGGCGGCTCGGCCTCGACGCCCACTTCGCATGGACCCCCTCGATCAACTACGGCGAACCGGTCAACGACGCCGACGCCTCCTACGGCAAACAGCTGGTCTACGTCCCCGAATACGCCGCGGCCGCCACGGCGACGCTGGGCTGGCGCCGCTGGACGCTCGTCTACAAATGGAACTATTACAGCGAACGCTATACCACCACTAGCAACGACACGTCGCTCCGCACCGGCCGGCTCGAACCCTACTACATGAGCGACCTCTCGCTCGAACGCTCCTTCGCGCTGCGATGGGCCGATCTGTCGCTCAAAGGGGTGGTGCGCAACCTCTTCAACGTCGAGTACGTCACCGTGCTCTCGCGCCCCATGCCCCGCCTCAACTACGAAATCTTTCTGGACATCCGACCCAAATTCCACACCCGCAAACGATGAGACACCTCCTCCCCCTGCTCTGCGGCCTGCTGCTGGCCGCCTGCGGTCAGCGCGCCGCCCGCCCGATCGGCGACTTCACGCTGCCGGTCTACACGCCCCGCTACGCCTCGGGATTCGAGATCACGGGCGCTGCCGGAAGCCGCAGCACGCTCGTCACCGTCCACAACCCGTGGTACGGCGACGAGGTTACCGACCAGTACCTCTTCATCGCCCGCGACGGCGAACCGGCCCCCGCAGGTTTCGAGGGGCAGGTGCTGCGCGACGAGGCGCAGCGCGTGGTCTGCATGTCGGGCTCCTACATCGCCATGCTCGACGCCCTCGGAGCGGCCGACCGCGTGGTGGGCGTCTCCGGAGCGCAATACCTGATCAACGAAACGCTCCGCCGCCGCATCGCCCGCGGGGAGGCCGCCGACGTGGGATTCGACAGCAACGTCGATTTCGAACGGCTCATGGCGCTGCGCCCCGATCTGGTGATGCTCTTCGGCATCGGCGGGGCCGACACGGCGCTCACGGGAAAACTGCGCGAGTTGGGCATCCCCTACCTCTACATGGGCGAGCACTGCGAGGAGTCGCCGCTGGGCAAGAGCGAATGGGTGGTCGTCGCCGCCGAGATCGCAGGACTCCGCACGGAGGGTTCCCGCCTTTTCGCCGCCATTCCCGAACGCTACGAACGGCTGCGTGCCCTCGCCCAGCAGACCGCCGCACGGCCGCGCGTGATGCTCAACACCCCCTACCGCGACACCTGGTTCATGCCGGCGCGCAACAGCTACATGGTGCGGCTCCTCGAAGATGCCGGCGCACGGTACGTCTTCGAGGAGAACACGGCCACGCAGACGCTGCCGATCGACATCGAGCAGGCCTACTACCTCACGAGCAAGTCCGATTTCTGGCTCAACGTGAGCGGCTGCAACACGCTCGACGAAGTGCGCCGCCAGAATCCCCGGCTGGCCGACACGCCTCCCGTGCGCGAGGGGCGCGTCTACGACAACAACCGCCGCCGCAACGCGGCGGGCGGCAGCGATTTCTGGGAATCGGGCGTACTGCGTCCCGACCGCGTGCTGGCGGATCTGGTGCACATCTTCCACCCCGAACTCTCCGAAACGGACGAACTGTACTATTACCGGCAGCTGGAATAACGCGGAAGCCGCCCCGCTGCGCCGCATCCGACCGCTCCTTCGGTTTTCCCGCCGAAGACGGCCGCCCCGCTCTTTTTCGGCAAATTTTTTGACGGTTCGAAAATAATCAGTATCTTTCGTTTCGTAAGACTCAGTATGTTGCGCCCGATGAAAAACGCCGACCGCCGACCGCTGCCCGTCCGCATCTTCCGTTTCTACTACGACGGATTCCGGGAGATGACGCTCGGACGGACGCTGTGGGCGATTATCCTCATCAAACTCTTCATCCTGTTCGTCGTCCTGCGGCTGCTCTTTTTCCCCGACGTCCTGGGCGGCAAGAGCGCCGAAGAGCGCGGCGAAATCGTGCGCAACGAACTGATAAAGCACGGATTGGAAACGCAAAACTGAAAAGCGTATGGTTTCGGAAATGCTACAAAGCGTGGAGTGGTCGCGGGCGCAGTTCGCCCTGACGGCCATTTACCATTGGCTCTTCGTCCCGCTGACGCTCGGTCTGAGCGTCCTGTGCGCGCTGATGGAGACTCGCTACTACCGCACGGGCGACCCCTTCTGGCGCAGCACGACGAAGTTCTGGATGCGGCTGTTCGGCATCAACTTCGCCATCGGCGTAGCCACGGGACTGATTCTCGAATTCGAGTTCGGCACCAACTGGTCGAACTACTCCAACTTCGTGGGCGACATCTTCGGTGCGCCGCTGGCCATCGAGGGGATCATGGCTTTCTTCCTCGAATCGACCTTCGTGGCGGTGATGTTCTTCGGCTGGGACAAGGTGAGCCGCGGCTTCCACCTCTCGGCCACGTGGCTCACGGCCATCGGCGCCAACCTTTCGGCGCTGTGGATTCTGGTGGCCAACAGCTGGATGCAGTATCCCGTCGGATGTTCGTTCAACATCGCCACGGTGCGCAACGAGATGGATTCGTTCTGGGACGTACTCTTCTCGCCTGTGGCGATCAACAAGTTCTCGCATACGGTCACCTCGTCGTTCCTCCTGGCGGCGATCTTCGTCATGGGCGTGAGCGCGTGGTACCTGCTGCGCGGACGCCACCGCCGCATGGCGCGCAGCAGCATCGCGCTGGCGTCGGTCTTCGGGCTGGTCTTCGCCCTCGTGGCGGCCTTTTCGGGCGACCGCTCGGGTGCGATCGTGGCGCGCGTGCAGCCGATGAAGCTGGCGGCCATGGAGGCGCTCTACGACGGCGAGGAGGGGGCGCCGCTGACGGTGGTGGGCCTGCTGCGCCCCGAAGGGCAGCGCACCTGCGACGACGACGCCTTCTACTTCAAGATCGGCATCCCCAAGCTCCTCTCGCTGATGAGTTTCCGCTCGGCCGACGCCTTCGTGCCGGGGATCAACGATCTGGTTTACGGCAACGAGGAGCGGGGTATCCTCTCCACGGCCGAGAAAATGTCGCGCGGACGCCGTGCGATCGACCAGCTGGGCCGCTATCACGAAGCGCGCGAAAAGGGCGACGAAGCCGCGATGCACGAGGTCGAACGGCTTTTCGACGCCTCGACGCCCGAAGGGGCGGCCTTCCTGCGCGACTACTACGCCTACTTCGGCTACGGTTATCTCCGCTCGCCCCAGGAGACGGTGCCCAACGTGCCGCTGGTCTTCTATTCGTTCCGCGTCATGGTCGGTGCAGGCTGTTTCTTCATCCTGCTCTGTGCCGTCGTGTGGTGGCTCAACCGCCGCGACCGGCTCGCAGGCAAACGCTGGCTGCTGCGGGTGATGATCCTGTCGATCCCGCTGGCCTACCTCGCCTCGCAGGCGGGCTGGATCGTCGCCGAAGTGGGACGCCAGCCGTGGACGATCCAGAACCTGCTGCCTGCCTGCGTGTCGGGGTCGCACATCGCCGCCACGCCCGTGGCCGTCACATTCTTCATCTTCCTCGCGCTCTTCACGGTGCTGCTGGCGGCCGAACTGGCCATCATGCTGCGCCAGATCAAGATCGGACCTAACGAATAACGACTATGGACACACTGCTCTTTCTGCAACACTACTGGTGGTTCCTCATCTCCCTGCTGGGGGCGTTGCTGGTCTTCCTGCTCTTCGTACAGGGCGGTCAGGGATTGCTCTACACGATGGGGCGCACCGAAGCCGAACGCGACCTGGTCGTCAACGCGCTCGGCCGCAAATGGGAGTTCACCTTCACGACGCTCGTCACCTTCGGCGGCGCGTTCTTCGCCTCCTTCCCGTTATTCTACTCGACATCGTTCGGCGGCGCATTCTACGTCTGGATGGCCATTCTGCTGGTCTTCGTCGTGCAGGCCGTCTCCTACGAATACCGCCGCAAACCGTCCAACGTACTCGGCCGACGCACCTACGAGGCCTTTCTGGTACTCAACGGCGTGGCGGGGCCGCTGCTGCTGGGCGTCGCCGTGGGCACATTCTTCACCGGCGCGGAGTTCACCGTCAACCGCATGAACATGGCCGCCGTGGGCGGCGACACGGCCATATCGCAATGGGCGACGCCGTGGCACGGTCTCGAAGCGCTGACGGACGCACGCAATCTGCTGCTGGGAGTAGCCGTCTTCGCCCTTTCGCGGGTGCTGGCGCTCCACTTTTTCCTCAACAATCTCGACGACGAGACGCTGCGGCTGCGTGCGCGACGCCTGTCGTGCGGCTATTCGCTGCTCTTTCTGGCCGCGTTCCTCGCCTTCTTCGGGTGGCTGCTCTGCTCCGACGGTCGGGCGATCGACCCTGCCTCCGGCACGGTGAGCATCGAACCTTACAAATACCTGCACAATCTGCTGGCGATGCCGGCTGTTGCTATCGTGCTGCTCGCAGGCGTCGCTGCGGTGCTGTGGGGACTTTGGAGCGGCGGGCGCAACGGCAGCCGGCGGGCGATCTGGTTCAGCGGCGCGGGAACGATCCTCACGGTGCTGGCACTGCTGCTGCTGGCGGGCTGGAACGATACCTGCTACTACCCGTCGCTGACGGACATACAGTCTTCGCTGGCGATCACCAACAGTTCGTCGAGTCTCTTCACACTCAAAGTGATGAGCGTCGTCTCGCTGCTGATCCCCTTCGTCGCGGCCTACATCTGGTATGCGTGGAGAGCGTTGACCCGCCCGATCTCGGAACGCGAGGTCGAGGAGGCGGAACACAAATACTGATCGGGAAGGGAATACCGTTTATTATGGAGATCGTTTCGCTGCGGGAATCGCCGCAGGAGGTCGAACGGTTCACCGTCTATTTCCAAAGCCGATGGGCGAACGTTACCACCCGTGAGGCGAATGGTCGCGCCTTTACGGAATCGAACTGTGACCGCCGGCAGCCGCGCGGGAAGGCCGTCGTTCAGCGACGGCCTTTTCGTTCGCGGACGATGATCTTGCGGCGCCTCACCGACCAGCCGAAATGGCCGATCAGCTCGCCCAGCCGGAAATATTCGCCGTGCGAATAGGCCACCAGCCCCGCTCGTTCCAGATCGAAACGCCCCGTGGCGGAATCGATGTAGCGGTCGTCGACCAGCACGTTGACGACCTCCGCCAGAAACATGTCGTGCGACCCGAGCGGCAGGATCTGCCGCACGCGGCACTCGACGACGACGGGCGACTCCTCCAACGCCGGAGCTGCCACGACCGCGCCGCGCAGGGGCGTGAGTCCCGTCTCGCGGAATTTGTCGTAGTCGCGACCCGAACGGACGCCGCACCAGTCGACGGCACGCGCCATGGCAGCCGTGGTGAGGTTGATCGTGAACTCACCCGTGCGCGCGATCAGCGCATGGGAGTGGCGTTCGGGACGCACCGAGACGTAACACATCGGCGGTGCGGTACAGACCGTCCCCGTCCACGCCACGGTCAGCAGGTTCCAGTTGTCGGGCGCATCGCCGCACCCCACCAGCACGGCCGGCAGCGGATAGATCATCGTGCCGGGTTTCCAACTCTCTTTCATCGTCCGTCGGGCGCCGCATGTGAGCGGCCGCACGGCAAAGATACGCTTTTCAGCCGAAATCCGTATCCCGCAGGCGGTGGTACCGCCTGAAAATCCGCCGGAGCGTTTCGGCTGCGATCCCGTTTCGGGTAAGGCATATTCTTTGCGTTCCGGCAGGGAAAACGCCCCGCCGCCCGCCGAAAGACGTGCCGCTTACCGAACCGATATGAATACGAACGAATTCGCCCGAACCCTGTTGCTCGGCATCAAAAACCTCCTTTCATGGATAGGCATTCCGCGCCACCTGCTCGACAAACTGGACGAGATCCTGTTTCTCGTGTGCATCGTCACGATCGCGTTCGTCGTGGCGGCCGTTGTCCACCTCCTGCTCGTCCGCGCGGCCAGGAAGATCCTCAAACGCAAACACCTCGATTTCTTCGATTCGCTGTTCCGGTACAGCGTCTTCCGCAAATCGACGGCGCTCATTCCGCCCCTGATCGTCTCCGCGCTGCTGCCCTTCGCCTTCGCCACCGACTCCGCATGGTTCACCGTAAGCGAACGGGTCACGTGGATCTACTTCTTCATCGTGCTGATGATCTCCGTCAACGCGATCCTGAACACCGTGGGCGACACGCTGAAAAACGACGGACAGTTGAAAAACCGTCCGATCAAGGGATTCATCCAGATCTTTCAGGTGATCTTCTCCTGCGTCGTGGTCATCGTCGTCGTCTCGATCCTGATCGACAAGTCGCCGGTCAACCTGATTACGGGGCTGGGCGCCTTCACGGCCGTCCTGATGCTGGTATTCAAGGACCCTATCCTGGGGCTGGTCGCGGGCGTGATGATCTCCGAGAACGACATGCTGCGCATCGGCGACTGGATCGAGATGCCCCAGAACGGCATCAACGGCACCGTGACCGACATCTCTCTGACGGTCATCAAAGTCCAGAATTTCGACAATACGATCGTCACCGTACCTCCGTACTCGCTGGTCTCCGGATCGTTCGTCAACTGGCGGGGCATGAGCGATTCGGGCGGACGCCGCATCATGCGCGAATACGCACTCAAACTCGACTGCATCAAACCCTGCACGCCCGAATTTCTGGAACGGATGAAGGCTTTCGACGAAGAACTGGCGCAATTCATCGCCGAAAAACAGCGGCAGGCGGCCGAGGGCAAGGTCGCCAACACGGAGAATCCCGACGGACTGGTCAACGGGACGATCGAGACGAATCTCGGTCTGCTGCGGGCCTACATGGCGTTGTACCTGCGCCGGCACCCCTTCGTCAGCCGCGACCTGCTGCTGATGGTCCGGACGCTGCCCGCGACGGAGAACGGACTGCCGATCCAGATCTACTGCTTCTCCTCCGACAAGAACTGGCCGAGCTACGAATCCATTCAGGCCGAGATCATGGAGCACTTCGTCGCCGTATTACCGGCCTTCGAACTCTACGCATTCCAGCGCACGGGCGCCCGCGACGTCCTCCTCAACGGCATCGCCGCTTCCGGAAAAGCCGACCTGGCGACGATGGAGACCGCTCCCCTGCATACGGACCCTTCGGAAAAGCAGGGAACCTGAGATTCCGCCCGTTCGCGACAGAAAACGGGTGCATCCGAAAAAAGAGATATATTTCTTGTCCGAAACCGTATATCGAAATCACAGACAGGACATGACACGAATCGCAATCAAGCGGGTCTACGAACCCGCAACGGACACGGACGGACTGCGGGTGCTGGTCGACAAACTCTGGCCGCGCGGCATCCGCAAGGAGGCGTTGCTCTACGACCTGTGGGCGAAGGAGATCGCGCCCTCCGCTCCCCTCCGGAGATGGTTCCATGCCGACCCGCAAGGCCGTTGGGAAGAGTTCCGCAAACGGTATCTGCACGAACTGGCGGCGTCGCCCGCCGTGAGGGCGTTCGTCGCAAAGATCGAAAAGGAACCGCGCGCGACGCTTCTCTACGCCTCCAAAAATGCGGAGGAGAACCACGCGCGCGTGTTACGGGAGTATCTCGAACGGGAGTCGGGATGACATATCCGTTGCAGGAAAATGCGGACGGAGTCTTTGCGAACAGAATTTTGCGGCCAGAACCGGAGATGCAGGCGATGTTCTCGGAGATCGGCCTGCGCACCTGCGGGTGTAGCGCCTTTCCCCTGCCCGCCGGCGGCGGCAGGGCAAGCCGACAGGCAAAAAGTCGCCGGCAACGGCGAACTTTTTATTTGACGCGCAATTCCGAATAAATTCGGTTGCGCGTCAAATAAAAAAGTCCGCGAACTTCGTTCACGGACTTTTCGCCTACCGGCTTGCGGAAAGGAGGGGATTCGAACCCCTGAAACCCTTTAGGGGTTTACTCGCTTTCCAGGCGGGCCAGTTCAACCACTCCTGCACCTTTCCCCGAATCAAAAAAAAGAACCAACCTTCCGACCGGTTGATTCTTTGCGGAGAGAGAGGGATTCGAACCCCCGGTACAGTTGCCCGTACACCGCATTTCGAGTGCGGCCCGATCGACCACTCCGGCATCTCTCCAAAATCGCCGCGAAACGGGGAAGCCCCGCCTTCCGGCCCCGTCGGGAGCGACGTTTATCATCCTTTCGGGGCTGCAAATATAAACAAAATTTCTCAGATTGTTCTTTTTCACGATAAAAAAGTTGTCCGAAAGCGGAAATTCGCGCCTCGCACCCACCGATCCGTGCAGTATCCGCGCCCCGCACACGTTTATATAAACGAAATCGGACAGTTATCGAAAATAATTCCTACCTTTGTTAGGAAACCGTTTCGATACTAAACCCGGTACGGTTTTCGTTAAACACACAGACAAACTACTCAAAACGTACGCACCATGAAAACAATGAAAACAGGGATCGGACTACTGTTGCTGGCACTGCTGACGACAGGCTGTTCCTCTGCGTACTACCAATCGGAGGGATACGCGGGCGACGACCTCTACGGCATCCACAATAAGACGAAGATCGCACAACGCGAAAAGGCCAAGGCCGAGGCAGAAAAAGCCGAAGCGGAGGCACGCCGCGCCAAATGGGAGGCCCTCATGGCGCAGGCGCAGGCCGACGACGCCGAAAACCGCTACTACGGCTCGAACGACTTCGACGATCTGGTGGCGGACGACTACGAAAGCGCCTACGAACGACGGCTGCGGGGCTTCGAATCGCCCACCTACAAGATGCCGTCGAGCTACTGGAACCTCCGTTACAGCGGAACGTTCAACTACCTGACGGCCTACGATCCGGCCTTCTACAACATCATCGTCATGGGCGACGAAGTGTGGGTAGAACCCAAATACATCACTTCGATGTTCGGCACGTGGGGACTGGCCACCGGCTTCGCGGCGGGGTATATGGCCGGCATCTACGGCAGCTGGTACAGCAGTTGGGGCTACGGCTGGCCCTATTACGGCTGGGGGTACGGCCCCTATTGGGGCTGGGGAGGCTGGTACAATCCGTGGTGGAACCACAGCTATTGGTACGGAGGCTACTATCCGTACTGGGGGCATCCGCACTGGGGACACCCGCATTACTATCGCCCGCGTCCCAACTACCGGCTCAACAACAACGGATCGATCCCGCGCAACTACCGCAGCTACGGTACGCCGTCGCGCAACGGCAGCTACCGCAACTACGGCACGTCGGGGAGCGGATCGCGCGGCGGAAGCTACAACAGCAACCGCAACAACAGCGGCGGCGTCTACTACAACAGCGGCGGCCGCAGCAACAACAGCAGCAATGTCTACCGCGGCAACGGGAACACGTACAACAATAACAGCTACAACGAACGCGAGAACAGCTACCGCAGCAACAGCACCTACCGCAACAATTCGGGCAGTTCGTTCAACAGCGGCTCGCGCGGCGGAAGCCGCAGCGGAAGCTACAACAGCGGGGGCGGTTCGCGCGGCGGAAGCGGAGGCGGCACCTCGTCGGGCGGCAGCCGCGGATTCCGGGGGCGTTAAATGTTCAACCGAGTTAAACAGCATCGGATTATGAGAAAGTTACAGATTGCAATATGGGCGGCCGCACTGGTTGCGACAGGATCGTTGCAGGCGCAGCAGCGCGGGACACTGGCCTTCGGCGGCGCCGTACTGAACCAGGACGGCGTATTGGCCGGCGAAATGGCGCAGATGTCGCAGCCGCAGGCATTGGGCACGGCCCGCTCGATGGCGCTCGGCGGAGCCTTCACCTCGCTGGGAGCCGACCTGGCCTCGATGTCGATCAATCCGGCGGGGCTGGGCATGTACCGCCGCAACGAAATCGCGCTGACGCCGATGATGACCTTCCAGTCGTCGGAGACGCCCGGCACGATGTCCTATGCCAAGAACGGCAAGAACCGCTTTTCGATGGCCAACTTCGGCGCGGCGCTCAACGCCTACGAAGGGACGGGCACGCTCACCAGCTTCACGGTGGGCATCGGGCTGAACCGCATCGCGGATTTCAACAGCCGCTACTCCTACAAGACCGATACGCCCTATGCCGGAGGTTCGGTATGGGCGCCGACGATCGCCGACATCTTCGGGCAGCAGCTCGGACAGGCCGGCATCTTTCCCAATAGCAACGGAGGGTTGGGATATGAAGTCAACCCCTATTACTGGCCGGCGGTGCTGGGATACAACGGTTTTATGATAACCCCCTACTACAACACCGACACGAAAGAAGACGAATATGTTCCCGATTGCATCGGCAGCAACGCGTCGATCCTCCATTACATGGACGTCGTCAATTCGGGTTCGATCAACGAGTTCACCATCTCGGCGGGCGCCAATCTGAACAACATCGTCTATATCGGCGCCACGATCGGCATCCAGAGCGTACACAAGGCCACGGGCGTCTACTACGGCGAGGATTACCGCTACGACCACGGCCCGGCGGCCAACTCGGCAGGCGACCTGCTCGAAACGCAGCTGGACTACGCCGACCTCTACCAGAAATCGGTGCTCGACGGTTCGGGCGTCAATTTCAAACTGGGCGTAACCGTCCGGCCGATCGAAAGCCTGCGCATCGGCGTGGCATTCCATACGCCGACCTACTACTCGCTCGAACGCAGCTACTATGGCGACATCACGACGCAGATGTACAACAACGCCACCGAAAAGACAGAGATCAATCAGGACGGTACGCCCTATCAGGACGATATGGGCAGCAACTCGTGGTGCTTCACCTCGCCGGCGCGCCTGCTGTTCGGCATCTCCTACACCTTCGGGAACTTCGGCCTGATTACGGTCGACTACGAACGCGACTGGTACAACGGCATCCGCGTGAAGAATACACCCGACGGCTTCGAGCCCTACCCCGAAGAGTACAAGGCCGAATTCAAACAGGCTTTCCAGGGTACGAACACGATCCGCGCCGGCGTCGAGTTCAAGCCGCTGCCGACGATAGCACTGCGCGTAGGCGCGGGCTACACCGACTCGATGTTCAAAAACAGGGAGCATTACTACGACTCGCCGCTCACGTACGAGACCCGCTACATCACCGCCGGCGTCGGGTTCAACCTTTCGCGCTACGTGACGCTCGATCTGGCCTACCAGAACGTCACCGACAAACAGACGAAGTACCGGCTCTTTTACAGCATCGAGAATGCGACGGGCGATTTCTTCACCACCACGGGGTTGTTCGACACCAAGTCGAAACGGCACAATGTGGCCATGTCGCTGATTTTCCGATTCTGATTACCAAATCGCAGATCGCACGACGGACGGCTTCGCGGAGCCGTCCGTCTCTTTTGCAGCCCGCAAGGACAAAGCCTCCGGTCTGCCGCAACGGACACAAAAAAAATCACGGTCGCACGGAACGTACGACAAATTCCGCGATGCACCGCAGACGGAAACACGGCGGACACAGATGCGAACGCCCGAATTCCGCATCGTATCGTCGAAAGAAGCACTCCGCGCAACGGTTAATTCTCAGCCGATCATTCGCGATTCCCGATTTATTTTGCTAATTTTGTCGCTCGGAAAATACCGAAAAGCAAGCATATGGCAAAAGAACTCAAAGATTTGACCAAATCCGAGGAGAACTACTCGCAATGGTACAACGATCTGGTCGTGAAGGCCGGCCTGGCCGAGAACTCGGCCGTCCGCGGCTGCATGGTCATCAAACCCTACGGTTATGCCATCTGGGAGAAGATGCAGGCCATTCTGGACCGGATGTTCAAGCAGACGGGCCACGAGAACGCCTACTTCCCGCTCTTCATCCCCAAGTCCTTCTTCTCGAAGGAGGCGCACCACGTCGAAGGCTTCGCCAAGGAGTGCGCCGTAGTGACGCACTACCGGCTGAAAAACGATCCCGAAGGCAAGGGCGTGGTGGTCGATCCCGACGCCAGGCTCGAAGAGGAGCTGATCGTGCGCCCTACGTCGGAGACGATCATCTGGAATACCTATAAGAACTGGATCCACTCCTACCGCGACCTGCCGATCCTGTGCAACCAGTGGGCCAACGTCGTGCGCTGGGAGATGCGCACGCGCCTGTTCCTCCGCACGGCCGAATTCCTGTGGCAGGAGGGGCACACCGCCCACGAGACGCGCGAGGAGGCGATCGCCGAGGCCACGAAGATGATAAACGTCTACAAGGAGTTCGCCGAGCGATACATGGCCCTGCCCGTGATCGTGGGCCACAAGTCGCCCAACGAACGGTTCGCAGGCGCCGAGGACACGCTCACGATCGAGGCGCTGATGCAGGACGGCAAGGCGTTGCAGAGCGGTACGTCGCACTTTCTGGGGCAGAATTTCGCCAAGGCGTTCGACGTGCAGTTCACCAACAAGGAGGGCAAGCTCGAATACGTGTGGGCCACGTCGTGGGGCGTCTCGACCCGCCTGATGGGAGCGCTCATCATGGCCCATTCGGACAACAACGGGTTGGTGCTGCCGCCGGCGCTCGCGCCGATCCAGGCGGTGCTCGTCCCGATCTACAAGGGCGAGGAGCAGATGAAGACGATCGTCGCCAAGCTCGACGCGATCGCCGCCGAACTCCGCGCACGCGGACTGAGCGTCAAGGTCGACGCACGCGACAATGTCCGTTCGGGCTTCAAGTTCGCCGAATACGAACTCAAAGGCGTGCCGGTACGGCTGGCGCTCGGCCCGCGCGATCTGGAAAACGGCACGATCGAACTGATGCGCCGCGACACGCTCGAAAAGGAGGTCGTACCTCAGGAGGGGCTGATCGACCGCGTGGCAGCGCTGATGGACGAAATCCAGCAAGGCATCTTCGACAAGGCCAGGTCGTTCCGCGATTCGATGATTACGCCCGTCGATACGTGGGAGGAGTTCGTCCGCACGCTCGACACCAAAGGCGGCTTCGTGGCGGCGCACTGGGACGGCACTGTCGAGACCGAGGTGGCGATCAAGGAGGCGACCAAAGCCACGATCCGCTGCATCCCGCTTGACGCCGTCGACGAAGAGGGCGCCTGCATCTATTCGGGCAAGCCGTCGCACCGGCGCGTGCTCTTCGCTCGGAGCTATTGACCGGACAGGCCGGCGCAATCGACCGAATCGAATGCAAAGCGACGGCGGGAACAATCCGCCGCCGCTTTTCTAATTTCACATACGACCGCTATGACAGAACGAACCCTCGGCCGCGAACAGGCCATCTACCGCGTCACATGGATCGGTTTCGCAGTCAATCTGGTACTGAGCGCCGGGAAACTTGCCGCCGGTATCTGGGGACACAGCGCGGCCATGGTGGCCGACGCCATCCATTCGGTGTCGGACTTCGCCACCGATCTGGTGGTGCTGCTCTTCGTGCGCGTTTCGGCCAAACCGCGCGACGACGACCATGACTACGGCCACGGGAAATACGAAACGCTGGCCACGCTCATCATCGGTGCAGCGCTTGCAGGCGTGGGAATCAAGCTGTTGTGGAGCGGAGGCACAGCGATCCGCGACTTCACGCGAGGCCTCCTTCCGACACAGCCGGGCGTCGTGGCACTGTGGGCGGCCGTCGTATCGATCGTCGCCAAAGAAGCGCTCTATCGCTACACGGCGCGCGTCGGCCGAAGGGTCAACAGCCCCTCGGTCGTGGCCAACGCATGGCATCACCGCAGCGACGCGCTCTCGTCGGTAGGCACGCTCGTCGGAATCGGCTGCGCCTATTTCCTGGGCGGCGGCTGGCGGCTGGCAGACCCCGCGGCGGCGATCGTCGTGGCGCTGCTGATCCTGCGCGTGGCGTGGCAGCTGATGAAAATGGGGATGGACGAACTGCTCGAAAAATCGCTGCCCCGCGAGCAGGAGGAACACATCCTGTCGTTGATCGCGGCCGATCCGGCCGTCGCGTCGCCGCATAACCTGCGCACGCGGCGTATCGGGCAGAACATCGCCGTCGAGGTGCATATCCGCGTCGACGGCGCGATGACGGTCACCGAATCGCACCGGCTCACCGTCGACATCGAGCGGCGGCTGCGCGACGCCTACGGGGAAGGGACGATCGTCTCGATCCATGTCGAACCCCGCAAACAGCCGCCGCTCAACGAATCGAAGTAAGAGACCGTCAAATTGTCAGGTTCGGCGTTCGGTTTTCCGAACGTCCGGAAAATCGAACGTGAGTATGTCTTCTCGCGCTATTTTCCGGCCCGCATGTCCCGTTTTTCGATTTCTCCGCGACAAAATGCACGTCGAGACTTCCTCGGCCCGATTCTTGCGTACGCACCGTAACGGTCGGAAAGGCGGTCGCAGTATGCGAATTGCTAAAAAATTTGGAAATTTGCAAAAAAGTGATTATCTTGCCACCGTAGAATCCCCTCCGAAAGGGTTCGAAGAGTTGAAAACAACCGACTTCCGGATGCCGGACGGGGAGAGACACATAGAATTTAACTATTAAAAGCGGATTGCCTATCGAAAAATTCTACTCTTTATAATTGCTAAATAAGGAGAAGAGTATGAACGTTCAAGTAGTAAGTGATCAGAAATTGCTTAATTGCTACCTTTCGGGCGACCGGAATGCTATTTCCCAATTGATCGAACGCCACAGCCGTCGTGTCCGCGACTATATCCAGATGATGGTCAAGGACGGCGATGTCGCAGACGATATTTTCCAAGAGACCTTTATCAAAGCCGTGCGCGTCATCGACGAGGGCCGCTATACCGACAACGGGCGGTTTCTCTCGTGGATTCTGCGCATCGCGCACAACCAGGTGATCGACCACTTCCGCGCCCAGAAACAGAACCGGCAGCTCAACGAGGCCGAAGCCGGTTACGACGTATTGGGTACGTTGCGGCTGGCGGAACGCACCGTCGAAGACGAAATCGTCTGCGAGCAGATCGCCGGCGATGTCCGCCGCATGGTGGAGCTGCTGCCCGACGAGCAGCGCGAGGTGGTGATGATGCGCTACTATTCGGGCCTAAGTTTCAAGGAGATCGCCGAACAGACCGGTGTCAGCATCAACACGGCGCTGGGGCGTATGCGGTACGCGCTGATCAATCTTCGGAAAATGATCAAGGAAAAAAACCTGATTTTAAGTTAGAAGAGGCACAATAAGTCACGGGATGGTCGCGTTTATGATATGTGAATTTCATAACACCGACAGCCTATGAAAGAACTGGACACAGAAAACGCGAACGGCATCGCCGACGATGACGATTTGCTAATGAAGGAGGTGATAGGGGAAGACTCGGACCTGTTTTTCCTCGACGCTTACCTCCGAGACATCCTTCAGAAGAGATAGAGAGGGTTAATTTTTGATGGAGGAGGGAGCCGGCCGAAAGGTCGGCTCCTGTTTTTTCGCTGCCGGCCGACGCCTCGCCACGGACTTTTACGACGGCGGCACTCTTCGCCCCCCTTATTTTTCCCTTATTTTCGCCGCAACGCCGGCGCACACGTCTCGCCGGCACGCAGGTTCGGCACGTCCCCTCGCAACCGCCGGAGCGGAACCTCCGAAAAAAGCGGCAGCGGACGGTCCCCTCGCCGATCCCGACGGACGTCCCCGCTCACCGCGCCGACTGCCGTTCGATCCATGCCATCAAGACCTCCACGACATATCGCTGTTCCCGTGCGGTCAGCTCCCGACCGGCAGGGATCGCATGCCACTTGGCCAGACAACCGCGGCAGCAGCAGGCTGTGGCATGCTGAGCGATGAAAACGGGGTGCCCCCGCATGGGCGTCTGCCTGCCGTCGTTGGGAATAAACGCCGGCGCGAGCCGCCGACGCACGAAACCTTCGGCATGACGGCGGATGACCGCCATTCCCCGGCGTTCGATACAGGCTACCTCTTCGGGCCCCAGACGGAACCGGCTGCGGAAATCGGACTGCGCCAACCGCGCGAAAAGCGCCTCGAACAGAGATGCCTGCATCAGATACTCCTTACGGTTTTGGTCCATATCGTTTCACTCGACGGGACAAAGATAACACCGAACGACCGCTTCCGGACAGCGGCGGCGGAATTTTATTCATGCTTCTCCGCCAAATATCCCTGCAATGTCCCGTGTCGGAAGTTCGCTCCGCCGCCTGCTATTCGTCGAAGTTCGTGCAGATCCGCCGTCGGCGAACGGCATCTTCGCACGCAACGTCCGTCAAATAGATCAAGAGGCACTTTTGCGGATAAGTTATTTTCCACCTCGTCCACGCACGAAAAAAGCGGAGAGCGCCCGTCAGTGTCCTAATCTCGACGGCGCTCTCCCGACAAACGTGTTGGCAAATACGTTTCCGTTCTCTCTCCACGAGGGCCGGATATTCCGAAACGAAAAATCCGGCCGCGGAATTCGCTGCCGGAGTATCGTATCGTCGAAAGTCTCTTCGTCCCGCCCCGTACATTCGCCGGAGACGCTTCCCGTTCGATTCTGTTGCTGCCGAGAAGTCGTTTGCGACTTTCGCCCGTTACCCGCAGGCGCAAATTCCCAACCATTTCGTCAAGCCGAGCGCAATCGAGTTTACTCGAATTGCCGAGGCGAGAAATGGAAGAAAAATTCAACCATTTCGTCAAGCCGAGCGCAACCGAGTTTACTCGAATTGCCGAGGCGAGAAATGGAAGAACAAAGTTCAATCGCAACGGCAGGTCTTCTGACTCGTTCCGTCTGCGACGCCTTCCCGACCCGGAAGTCAGTGGCAAGAGAGTGTCGCACACGTTCGCTCCCCCGAAAAGGGAAGCAGGAACATACAGCAGCGGGAACTGTTCGGGATTCACACCCGATTCCCATTTGATCCCCTCGGTCGGCGCCTTGCGGCGGGCTTCGGAGAACCGTTGCAGAGCAAAGATAACGATTTTTTCGAAACACGCAGCCGATTCCCCTATTTTTTTGACAGAAAAAGGAGGCCGCCGACAACCGGCAGCCTCCTTCCAGCCCCACGGCCGGCGGCGATCCCGCCGCCTCGCCGTGCGCTAATTCGTCAATTCATCGGGCATTGCGACGGGCTTGCCCGTGCGGCGCACCGTGGGCATCGGCGCCTTCCAGCCGCGCAGCCTGCTGCCGAGTTCGGCAGCCAGCTCCTTCACCTTTTCGGGATGTTCGGCAGCGAGGTTACGCTGCTCGCCCAGATCGGTCGACAGGTCGTAAAGTTCCAGTTCGCCGGTCTGCATCCGGTAGACGAGTTTCCAGTCCCCCTTGCGCACGGCGCTCAGGTAGTCGATGTCCGCCAGATCGTAGGGCTTCCACTTGTGGGGATAGTGCAGCACCAGCACCCGTTCGGGATCGAGGCCCGACACCTCGGCGGGGATCACCAGCCGGTTGGCCTCCGCCTGCGATGCGATCTCGCCCCGGGCCGCAGCCTTCGCCGCGATCTCGGAACCCTTCGTGACCAGTTTCACCAGACTTTCGCCGTCCACCGCCTGCACGACGCGCGGATTGCGCACGCCGGCCACTTCGAGCAGCGTCGGGAAGAGGTCTTCGACGATCACGGGCGTATTCACGCGCGTGTTCGGTGCGACGCGGCCCGGCCAGCGGAACATGAGCGGCACGCGGACGCCTCCCTCGTAGCACGACCCCTTGCCTTCGCGCAGCGGTTTGTTCTGCGTGTGCAGCACGCCGCCCTTCTGCTTGTTTTCGCTGTTGCCGCCGTTGTCGGTCATGAAGACGACGACCGTATTCTTCTCGACCCCCATCTCTTTCAGATAGTCGAGCAGGTCGCCGAGGCTCTTGTCCACACCTTCGACCATCGAGGCATAACGCGCCTGCCCCTTGTCCATGCCCGCATCGAGATACTTCTGTATGAAGCGTTTGTCGGGCTGGATCGGCGTATGGGTGGCGTAGTGCGCCATATAGAGGAAGAAGGGCTCGCCGTGCCGGATGGGATATTCGAGCGTTTTGAGCGCCTCGCGCGTGAGCGCTTCGGTCAGGTGCACGCCCGTACCGTAATACTCGGTCATGTTCTGCACGGCCAGCATGTTCCACTTTTCGGGCGTATTGCCGTAATTCTCCTCGCTCTGGTAACTGCGCGGCATTCCGGCCACGTTGCCCGAAACGTTGACGACGAAGCCCATGTTGTAGGGACTGGCTCCCGGCGTACCGGCCGACGCCCAGTGCGCCTTGCCCACGTGAATGGTGAAATAGCCCGCATCCTTGAGCAGCTGCGGCAGCGGTGTGGCGTACTGCGTATGCGCCACGCCCGGAGCGGGACTCATGCCGTTGATGTTCCATTCCGGACGGATCAGTCTGTCCCCCGTATTCTCCTCGATCTGTCCCGTTTCCATCGCTACGGCGCCGCCCGTAGCGTCGCTGGGCGTGTCGCGCATCGTAGACGTCCAGTTGGTGATGCCCGTATGGGCGGCGTTCATGCCCGTGAGCAGGCTGGTGCGCGTCGGCGTCGAGACCGGACAGGCATAGGCGCTGGTCAGGATAACGCCCTCGCGAGCCAGCCGATCCATGTTGGGCGTATGGAACCGCAGATTGTTCGGATAGACCTCCTCGCCGTAAGCGACCGAGCTGTCCACCCAGCCCATATCGTCCACGAGAAAAAAGACGATGTTGGGTTTGTCGTCTTTCGCCAAGACAGCGGCAGGGGCCAGCAGCGACAGGCCCACCAATGATTTTCGGACAGGTTTCATCTTTTCGATTCAGATTGGTTTCGTAAATGGAATTACCTTTTGCGGTAAAGTTAAGAAAAAAGCGAGAAACCGCAAAACCGGACGCTCAAACCGGAATAACTCCCGAAACGAATCGACGAATCTCTCTTCGGAATCGGAACGGGCACCCCCTCCAAACCGAAGATGAACCGTCCGCACGCCGCCGGCAGACGATACACCCACCGTGCGGCGCCGTCGAACGAGGGGCCGCAAAGCGGAGTCTCCCCGCCCGGACAGCCCCGACTCGTCAAGCCTTGACCGCCACGGCGTCGATCTCGACGCGCGCACCCATCGGCAGACGCGCCACCTCGTAACAGACGCGCGCCGGCAGCGCGCCGGTGAAATAGGTGGCGTAAACGCCGTTCATCGCGGCGAAATCCCCGATGTCCTGCAACAGGACGGTGGTCTTCACCACATCCGACAGCGCATACCCCGCCTCGGCGAGAATGGCCGAAATGTTCTCGAGCGCCCGCCGCGTCTGCGCCTCGATGCCCTCGGCCATCAGGCCCGTCGCGGCGTCGATGGGCAACTGTCCCGATACATACAATGTGGTACCCGCGGCGATCGCCTGCGAATAGGGGCCGACGGCCTTGGGGGCCAGCGGCGAAGCAATGACTTTTTTCTGCATATCGATTCGGTTCAAAATTACATACGACGAACAACTTCCGTGCGCAAACGAGACCTCGGCCCTCCGGACCGCATCCGCCGGAATCGGAACCCGCCGAGGGGATCGATTCGCCGAGGGGAGGGGCTTCAACAAGCGTTTTCCGCGTCCGGCGGCTGTGCGAAACGGCTTTCCGCCGCCGCAGGCCGAAAACGGAAGGCGCCCGTATGCAAAGATAACAGATTAATTGCGTATATTTGTCGACCGAAAACAAAAAACTCATCCGTTGTCCCGTATGCAAACCCGCAACCGCTTCCGTCCGCTTTGTCTGCTCCTGCTGCTGGCCGCAGCTTCGGCCTGCTGCCCCTGCCGCAAATACCAGAAACTCTACGGCGCGCCGCTCGTCGGTACCCGCTGGCTGCTCATCCAGCTCGACGGCGAGGAGGTCGCCAATTCCGACGGACGCTTCTCGCTCCGCTTCGAAGACGCCAAACGATTGAGCGGACGAGGCGGCTGCAACCGCTACTCGGCCTCGTGCGACGCGGAGGCGGGCGGACATCTGCGCGTCGGCCCGATCGCCTCGACACGGATGACCTGCCCCGAAGCGCAGCGCGAACGGGACTTCTTCGCCATGCTGCGCAGCGCCGTGCGCTACGAGCTGGACGCCAAGATGCTCATACTGAGCGACAGCATCGGCGTCCGTGCGGTATTCCAAGCCGCAGAAGAGGATCAGAACACTAAAAATCAAAAGATTAACTGATCCATCCGGCAACTCGCCAACCGGCGACATGCGGCGGAAAAGCCTCCCGCGCACATTTTCGTTTTTTGTAGATAATTTGTGGATAAGTTTCGCCGAAGCGAGGCACTTTTTTTCAGAAAAAAAGAAGACCTTTGTAAAGGTGCGTCTTCCCTGCACCGGACCGGAGTTCGAAAAAAATAACAATAATATAAGGTATGTCAGCAAAAACCACCCCGAAAGGGCTCAAAGAGGTAACCTATAACGATGCCGTGGCACGATCGAAGGAGTACTTCGGCGGCGACGAACTGGCGGCGACGGTATGGGTTTCGAAATACGCCCTCAAAGATTCGTTCGGCCATATTTACGAAAGCTCGCCCGAAGATATGCACCACCGTATCGCCGCCGAGATCGAACGCATCGAGAAGAACTATCCCAACCCTCTGTCGCGCGACGAGATATTCGCGCTGCTCGACCACTTCCGCTACGTCATCCCGCAGGGCGGCCCGATGACCGGTATCGGCAACAATCTGCAAATCGCTTCGCTGTCGAACTGCTTCGTCATCGGCCACAAGAAGCCCGCCGACTCCTACGGCGGCATCATCCGCATGGACGAGGAGCAGGTGCAGATCATGAAACGGCGCGGCGGCGTGGGACACGATCTCTCGCACCTGCGCCCCACGGGCAGTCCCGTGCTCAACTCGGCGCTCACGTCGACGGGTATCGTCCCCTTCATGGAGCGTTACTCCAACTCGACGCGCGAGGTGGCGCAGGACGGCCGCCGCGGTGCGCTGATGCTGACCATCTCGATCAAGCACCCCGACGCCGAGCGCTTCATCGACGCCAAGGTGGACACGTCGAAGGTGACGGGCGCCAACGTCTCGGTCAAGATCGACGACGAGTTCATGCGCGCGGCCATCGCCGGCAAACCCTACCACCAGCAGTTCCCCATCGACGCCGAGAAACCGATGTACGAACAGGATATAGACGCCCGAGCGCTGTGGAAGAAGATCATCCACAACGCATGGAAGTCGGCCGAACCGGGCGTGCTGTTCTGGGATACGATCCTGCGCGAAAGCGTCCCCGACTGCTATGCCGACGAAGGGTTCAACACCGTCTCGACCAATCCGTGCGGCGAAATTCCGCTCTGCCCCTACGACTCGTGCCGTCTGCTGGCGCTGAATCTTTACAGCTACGTCGACAAACCCTTCACCGCGGAGGCGTCGTTCGATTTCGCAAAATTCCGCGACCACGTGGGCAAGGCCATGCGCATGATGGACGACATCATCGATCTGGAACTGGAAAAGGTCGAGCAGATCATCGCCAAGATCGACGCCGATCCCGAAGAGGCCGATATCCGCTACGTGGAGAGCAACCTCTGGAAAAAAGTGCGCGAAATGGCGCTCAAAGGCCGTCGCACCGGCTTGGGCATCACCGCCGAAGGCGACATGATCGCCGCGCTGGGGATGCGCTACGGTTCGGACGAAGCGGTCGCATTCGCCGTCGAGGTGCACAAAACCCTGGCCCTGGCTGCCTACGGCGCATCGGTCGAGATGGCCGAAGAACGCGGGGCCTTCCCGCTCTACGACGCCGCGCGCGAACTCGACAACCCGATGATCGCCCGCATCCGCGAGGCCGATCCGGCACTCTACGAGCGGATGGTCAAGTCGGGACGCCGCAACATCGCCATGCTGACGATCGCCCCCACGGGTACCACGTCGCTCATGAGCCAGACTACGTCAGGCATCGAACCGGTCTTCCGTCCCGTCTACAAACGCCGCCGCAAGATCAACCCGTCGGATCACAACGTCAAGGTCGCCTTCGTGGACGACACGGGCGAGCGGTTCGAAGAGTTCTACGTCTTCCACCACAACTTCGTGGAATGGGCGCGCGTGAACGGCCACGATACCTCGACGCTCGCCACGATCTCCGACGCCGAGCTGGAGAAACTCGTCGCCGCGTCGCCCTACCACAAGGCGACGGCCAACGACATCGACTGGGTGGCCAAGGTCAAGATGCAGGGCGCGATCCAGAAGTGGGTCGACCACTCGATCTCGGTGACGGTCAACCTTCCCAACGAGGTGAGCGAGGAGTTGGTGGCCGACGTCTACCGCACGGCCTGGGAATGCGGCTGCAAGGGCGTCACGGTCTACCGCGACGGCTGCCGCGAAGGCGTGCTGCTGGACAAGAAACAGAAGAAGAAAGGGGGCGACAAAGGCGCTGCCGACGGATCGCTCAAACGCCCGAAGTCGCTGCCTGCGGACATCGTGCGGTTCAAGAACGGACAGGAGGAGTGGATCGCCTTCGTGGGCCTGATGGACGGCCGCCCCTACGAAATCTTCACCGGTAAACTCGAAGAGGATGCCCTCTACATCCCGCGCAAGATCACCAAAGGCAACATCATCAAGGTGCGCGAGGCCGACGGCAAGAAGCGCTACGATTTCCAATACACCGACCGCTACGGCTACACGAATACCGTGGGAGGCATTTCGCGTCTGTTCGACGAGGAGTTCTGGAACTACGCCAAGCTCATCTCCGGCGTGCTGCGGCACGGCATGCCCATCGACAACGTGGTATCGCTCATCGAGTCGCTGCATCTTAACAGCGAGACGATCAACACGTGGAAGAACGGCGTGGAGCGAGCGCTGAAACAGTATATCGTCGACGGCACCAAATCCAAGGAGAAGTGCCCGAGCTGCGGACAGGAGACGCTCGTCTACCAGAACGGATGTCTCACGTGCGTCTCGTGCGGCTATTCGAAGTGCGGTTGATTCCCCGCGCCGGAACGAAACGGATTCCCCCGCCTGAGCCGATACGGCCCGGACGGGGGAATCCGTTTTCCGCTCCTTTCCGCCCGCGACGACCGGACGGAAGCCCGCAGACGGCAAGGCCCGCACCACCTTGCCGCCGAACTCCTCCGCCCGCCGGCCCGATTCCGGCAGAAGGGTTCCGCCGGCCCGACCGCCGGTCGGAACGGGGACTCTCCCGCAAGAATCCGAAGCACGGACGAATTCCGATCAAAAAGACCGATACGCTATCCGATAGTTCCGCTTCCGCCCCATATCTTCCGTTTTGTCGCTTATTATCAGATCAAAAAAATGCAATAAATTCTTTTTTTAAATAAAAATACCTATTTTTGCATAGAATATGGATGTACAAGAAAGTCTGTGACTTCGTAGACAACACACACACGATTTGCACGAACTTTGAGAGAATCGAGTTTAACTTAAATATTCATTACTATGAAAAAATTATTCCTTTTGTGTGTATCCGCACTGTTCGCTGCTGGCAGTTACGCCCAGACCAGCGAAGAGGTCGTTGTCATGGAAGTTCAAGATGTTCAGTCGGTTTCGAAGTACCCCAGCGTCAGAGGGTTCGTTTCGAACGGTTTCTGGGATAACTGGGAACTCTCGTTCGGCGGCGGTCTGTCGATGATGAGCACCTCGAACCTCGTCTTCAAGGACATGCCCGGCAGCTTCGGCGACCGCCTCGGCTTCGAAGTGAACGTCGCCGCCACGAAGTGGTTCCACCCTGTATTCGGTGCCCGTCTGCAATTGGCCGGCGGTCGTTTCCGTAACATCTCGCAGTTAGGCGGCAATACGCAGCGCACGCCCTATATGTTCGTGCACACCGACCTGATGATCAACTTCTCGAACTGGGCGGGCGGCTACCGTGCAGACCGCGCCTACTACGCCGTTCCGTTCGTCGGCTTCGGTTACATGGCCATGGATTTCACGGACCGCGCGCACGATCTGGGCTACGGCACCAACCAGGAGCTCGCCTTCACGGCCGGTTTGCTGAACAAGTTCCGCATCGCCAAGGGCTGGGATCTCGACATCGAACTCAAAGGTATGCTCTTCGGCGAGAAGGATCTGCCCGCCTCGTTGAACAGCGGCGGCGCCTATGCCGTAGCTTACAGTGCGACGGCGGGTTTCACGCACCGCTTCAACGACCGCAACTGGAAGCGTCAGATGCCGCAGAAGTATACGGACGCCGACATCGCAGCCTACACGGCCGCTATCGCAGCGCTCGAAGGTTCGCTGGCCGCAGCCCGCAACAACGAGAAGTCGCTGGCAGACCAGCTGGCCGCAGCCAACAAGGCATTGCAGGATGCGAAGGGCAAGAAGGAGGTCTTCGTCAACGGAGCATGTCCCGCATTCTTCAAGATCAACAGCGCCGCACTGTCGCAGCGTAACAAGATCCTGCTCGATCTCGTAGCCGATGAGATCAACTCAAGCCCGGCCGACAAGACCTTCACCGTTTCGGGTTACGCCGACAAGGAGACGGGTAGCGCAGCCTACAACCAGAAGCTCTCCGAGGAGCGTGCCCAGGCCGTAGCCGAGTACCTCGAAAGCAAGGGCGTGAAGGCCGACCGCCTGATCGTCAAGGGCTACGGTGCAACGGTTCAGCCTTTCAGCGGCAACATCGAGAACAACCGCGTCGTCGTAATCAAATAAGCGGCACGCATGCTTACAAACAGAAAGGCCGCACTTCGCAGTGCGGTCTTTCTGTTTTCCCTATGGATGCCGTCTTGCAGGAGGCAGGACGGACTTCCGCGGAAGCGGAATCCGGAGTCCGGAGCAAACCTCGGCGAACGGATCGTTCGCCCGAGGGGTCGAAATCCGGCCGAACAAAAAGCGGTCAGGAGCGGCATGTGCACGCTCCCGACCGTTTTCTCTGCGGACGCATCCCGCCTTACTTGACGATGACGGCATTGACCAGCCGCACCTTCGAAACCTCGTTGATACGGTCGCGCAGCGCCTCGCGCTGATAGAACAACTCCTGCCTTACGACGCTCGACTGCAACCGGACATAGAGAATCCGATTCTCCAACCGCAAATCGGTCGTGAGATTCGCCACGGCGTCGCCCACCACCTCGCGCCACGTATCGGGCAACCGCCCTTCGGCGACCTTCGCCGCCACATAGGGACGCGCGAAAAACTCTTCGAGCAGGTCGCCCATCAACATCGTTTTGGTTCGTCTCATCGTCTGTTATCCGTTCGTTCTCAACAGTCGTTTTCTCGCCATGGCATAGCTCGCGCAAGCGCGGCTCTGCCCATTTGGCTTAACGAAAACGTCGAATTTCTTTCGTCCATTTCTCGCCTCGGCAATTCGAGCAAGTTCGATTGCACTCGGCTTAACGAAATGGTTTGTCTCCTCGCAGCCGTTTTCCGCCCGGACATAAGCCCGAACAACTTCGGTTCTGCGCTCGAAGTACCTCAAATTCATGCCGTCCACCTCCCGTGCGGCATCCTGCACACGACCGGAGCATGGCGCCGCACGGCCGGAACCTCTTCCCGCAGAAACATATCCGCACGGCCGCAGGTCTTATTTCGCAATCTCCCCGTTCGCCACCACGTAGAGGCGATAGTCGCCGCCCTGCCGCCCGAGAATGGTCTCCAACCGTACCTTGTTGCAGTCGGTAATAACGATCTGCCCGAACTCCTCCCCCGACACCAGTTTGATGAGTTGTTCGACACGCCCCATGTCCAGCTTGTCGAACAGATCGTCGAGCAGCAGGATGGGCTTCTCCCCCTTGTCGGCACCGACGATGCGGTACTGCGCCAGTTTCAATGCCACGAGGAACGACTTCTGCTGCCCCTGAGAACCGTACTTGCGCAGCGGATAGCCGTCGATGCGCAGCACTAGGTCGTCGCGGTGGATGCCCGCGGTGGTGAACTGGTTCGCCAGATCGCGCTGCCGCGCACGCTGCAACAACTCCGTGAAAGGGGCCTCGGCCAGCTCCGAACGGTAGGTCAGCTCCACCTGTTCGCGCCGACCCGACAACAGGGCGTAGTACTCGCCGACGAGGGGTTGCAGCCGTTCGGCGAACGCTTTCCGCTTCTCATAGATCGCCTGCCCGTGTTCGGCCAACTGCCGGTCGTAGATCGAGAGCATATCCTCGTCGGAGCCGACTTTGAGATAGCGGTTCCGTTCCGACAGCACGGCGTTGTAACGCATCACGGCCGAAAGATACCCCCGGTCGAGCTGCGAAATGCACCCGTTGAGATAGCGGCGCCGTTCGTCGGCGGCATCGCTTACGAGCGCCGTATCGGCGGGCGAGACGATCACGACGGGCACCAGCCCTACATGATCCGACAGGCGGTCGTACTCCTTGCCGTTGCGTTTGAGCGTCTTGCCGCCCCGACGGGCGAACGAGCAGACGATCTGTTCGCCGCGTCCGTCCGACCGTTCGTAACTCCCTTCGAGCAGGAAAAACTCCTCGCCATGACGCACGCTCTGCGTATCGGTCATCGAGAAGGCCGACTTGCACATCGACAGGTAGTGGATCGCGTCGATGAAATTGGTCTTGCCCGCCCCGTTGTCGCCCACGAAACAATTGATCCCCGGGGTCAGCGGAAACTCCTCCTGACCGATATTCTTGAAATTGATGAGCGACAATCGTTTGAGATACATAGCTGCGGCCTTCCCGCCGAATCCCGATCGCGCACGGCACGTCGCGTGCGCGGGAAGGCGGTTCGCCTCCAAAGGTACGAAAAAGCGAAAAAAATACCAGCATAAGGTGTGGATATTGGACAAAAAAATGTATTTTTGTGCTTTGAATCGCAGAAAAATAAAAACTAAGATAACGACTATGGCAAAAATTCAGAATGCAGCGAATTCGACCGAGGAGAGCATCGGCATCGCAATGAGCCGCACCGAACTTTTTTTCGAGAAAAACGGAAAGGCGCTCACGCTGGGGCTGATTGTACTGGTATTGCTGGGCGGCCTCTGGGTCGGCTACCGCAATCTCGTCAGCAAACCGCGTCACGAGAAGGCCGCCGAACTGCTCGCACAGGCGCAGAACAAATTCGAAGCCGATGACGCCGACTATACGGTCGCGCTCAACGGCGACGACAACGGCGCAGGCTTTCTCGAAGTGATCGAGCGCTACGGCTCGACCCCCGCAGGCAATCTGGCCAAGCACTACGCCGGCATCTGCTACCTCAAAGAGGGCGATTTGAAGAACGCCGCAGCCTATCTGGCCAAATACACGCCGGTGAAGGGCATTCCGGGATCCGTCGTCAATGCGCAGAACTACGGTTTGCAGGGCGACATCGCCGTCGACGAAGGCAACTACAAGGAGGCCGTGAAGTTCTTCGAGAAGGCCGTCGAGGCCGCCGACAACAACGCGACGGCTCCGATCTTCCTGATGAAGGCCGGCCGCGCCTACAAGGCGCTGGGCGACACCGCCAAGGCGAAGGAGTGCTTCGAGCGTATCGCGACCGCCTATCCGAGCTCCTTCGAAGCGCGCGACATCGAAAAATACATCAACAGTCTCTAACGAACGATGGCAACCAAGCACCGCAACCTGTCGCAACTCAACTCCCCGCTGCCGTCGGCCGAAGAGATGAAATTCGGTATCGTCGTGGCCGAGTGGAATCCCGAAGTGACCGAAGGACTGCTCAGCGGCGCCGTGCATACGCTGCGCAGCGCCGGATGCCCCGAACACAACATCCAGATCAAGTATGTTCCGGGAACGTTCGAACTGTCGCTGGGGGCCCAGTTTTTCGCGGAATACACCGACGTGGACGCCGTGATCGTACTCGGATGCGTCATTCAGGGAGATACGCGCCATTTCGATTTCGTCTGCCAGGGCGTGACACAGGGCGTGATGCAGTTGCAGTTGCAATGGAACATGCCCATCGCCTTCGGCGTGCTCACGACCAACGACCTGCAACAGGCGCTCGACCGTTCGGGCGGCCGGCTGGGAAACAAGGGCGACGAAGCGGCGGCGGCGGCTATCCAGATGGTACATTTGCAGGACGAAATGGATACCGAAGAGAACGCGCTCGACCGCAAGGCCATCAACTGACGGATTCGGCACCGATACCCGAAGCGGAGTTTCAAAAGATTGAAACTCCGCTTTTTCATCGGCAGCCGCATAAAAAAGCGGGACGGATTTCATCCGCCCCGCAACTCTGCACTAATAACTAACTATTTCGTTAAGCCGAACGCAATCGAGCTTGCTCGAATGCCGAGGCGAGAAATGGAAGAAAAAATTCAACCTCTCCGGAATAATTATTTTGCAGCTTCAACGACTTCGACAGCAGCCTCGGCCTTGCAGCAGGAATCGGCCTTGACCGAATCCGCGCACTCGCCGCAGCACTCCGAAACCTCCTCGACAGCGACCTCGACGGTCTCTGCCTCGGCGGCAGCCTGCTTGTTCGCATTACCTGCGCACGATACCATCGCAGCGGCAGCGACTACAACGATGAAAGCATAGATTTTTTTCATGATAAGAATGAATTAAAGATGGTTAATCGCTGCAAATATATCCAATAGCCGGAGATAATCAAAAGAAAAAATTAAAAATCTTATTTTCACGCGAAACCGGCGGTTTCCAGAATTGCAATATATTGGTAACAAACGCATTACCGCCGACCTTCCACCCTCTATGAACGAACCGGAACCGTCCGCCGTCGCAAACGGCTCTCCGCCGCAAGCCTCTCCCTTCCCGTTCGGCCCCGCTGCGGTCCCGACCCCGACCGACGATGCCGGCAATCCACTCCGCCGTATGCGGCGGGACACCCTTTTCTACCGGAGCTCGTACGATTCCTGCCGGAGGCAGGCAACGGGACACTCTCCAAAACGCGAATTTCACGCATCAACATCGGTGCAACCCGTCCGGCCGAATGCAAAGAGACGAAAATCCCCTCCGAAGAGGGGCTTCACGATGGAGATGCGAGGTTCGTTTTGCTGCCCGACCCGTTTCGCCTTCGCCCGCCAACCGCGAAAAACGCAGGAATCGGATACGAGCCGGTTACAAAAAGCCTCGAATTTCATTCGTCGGGCGCCGCGGCGGCAGGTTCGGCCGCCGGAACGTCCTCCGTCCCGCCGGGACTCTGCGGCGCCGCAGCCTCCGGATTCTCTTCGAGCAGATCGGCCGCCGTCAGCGTCTCGCGCATCAGAAAGGCTTTGGGGAACTTCGCGCGCACACGTTCGAGCAGCATGATCGCCTCCTCGGAGGTGACGCATCGGCCCGCCGAAACCTTGAAATAGGGAATATCGTAAACCATGTCGACGCTCACGCCCGGAAACGACTCCTCGAAGCTCTTCTTCACCTCCTCGGCTTCGAAGCGGGCATTCTGCCCGTTGCTGGTGTAGAGATTGATGCGCCAGCCGCTATGCCGTTTTTCGGCGGCGCTGCGCGAGGCTGCCGAGAATGCCGCCGCCGCGTCGGGCGCCTCGTGAATCTCGACGCGGGCGCCGCTGTCCGGCTCGGTAAGCCGCTGTTTGAACGCTTCGAGCGACTGGGCCTCTGCGGCCGTCGCCGCCGCCAGCGAAAGAAGCAAGATCGAAAAAATTGTTTTCATCATTCGGAATCCGTTAGTAAATCTTCGGGCCTCAGGCCAAAGGTATTCAAAAAATCCGACAACGGCATCCGGCGCCGGCCGATTTTTTTCACGGCGTCGCCCACGCGCAGCCGCAGCGCGAAGGAGACCGTCATGCGCTGCGTCTCGGCACGCTGCAACTTCCGCTGCACGGCATAGAGCGCCGCACGGTCGGGAACACGCAGCCGGCAACGCATCCGCACGTCGCCCTCCCAGCCGGACGCCACCGTCACCGTATCGCGCAACGTGGCGCGCAACACTTCGCCGCCGTCGTAGGCGAGCGACAGCGCCGCCGCTTCGAACCGCAGCGGACGGCTGCCTCGATTGGCGACATGCAGCGTCACGTCCGCACCGGCCGAACCGTAGGTCTCGACATCCTTCGGCACGATTCTGACCTCGCGCTCCAGATAACGATGGCAGCCGCCGAGCGTCGCGGCGGCCAGCAGCGCCAGGCAGAGGATATGCAGCCGCTTCAACACTTCTCGGCGGTATAAATCTGTGCGATGCCGAAACTCTGGCTCCGGGCACGGCAATCGCGGAACCCCGCCGCGGCGAGAATCGTCAGGAACTCCTCCGGCTGCGGAAATTCGTCCACCGAACGGGGCAGGTAGTCGTAGGCCTGCCGGTCGTGCGACAGCCAGCCCCCGATACGGGGCAGCACCCGATGCGAATACCAGTCGTAGAGCCGTCCGAAAACCGGCATCGTGGGCGTCGAAAACTCCAGAATGACGATCCGCCCGCCCGGCCGCAGCGCCCGCGACAGCTCGGCGAGCCCCCGCCCGAGATCCCCGAAGTTGCGCACGCCGAAGGCCACGGTCACCACATCGACCGATCCGGCCGCCGCCACCGCCGTCTCGGCGTCGCCCGCTTCGAGCGTCACGCGCTCTTCCAATCCCCGCGCGGCGACCTTGCGGCGCGCCACGTCGAGCATCCCCTCCGACAGGTCGACGCCCTTGATATGGGCCTCCGGAATGCTGCGCGCCATCATCACCGCCAGATCGCCCGTACCGGTGGCCATGTCGAGCACGCGGCGCGGATGCAGCCGCCCGACGATGCGCACCACGCGCCGCCGCCAGATGCGGTCGACGCTCAGCGAAAGGGTATGGTTCAGGCGGTCGTAGGCCGGTGCGATGTTGTCGAACATCGCCCGCACCTCCTCCTTTTTACTCAGTTCGGTATCGTACGGTTTCATAATCAATCGGTTTTGATCGCTTCGTCGGGGCGGATACGGGCCACGAACGCAGCGGGGACGAGCAACAGCGCGAGAATCGCTCCCGCCGCCGCGACGTCGACTGCCAGCCACCATCCCGCGCTCACCGCCACGGGAACCTCCGAGAGCATGTATCCCGCCGGGTCGAGCCGGAGCAGGTGGAAACGCGCCTGGAGCCAGCACAGCAAACCCGCCGCCAGATTGCCCCACAACAGGCCGCGCCCCACGATGAAGGCCGCGCGGTAGAGGAAAATGCGGCGGATGCGGCGGTTCTCCATCCCCATGGCCTTCAACAGCCCGATCATCCGCGTGCGCTCCAGCACCAGGATCAGCAGCGCCGAAGCCATGTTGAAAAACGCCACGGCCACCATCACTGCGATGACGACCGCCGCATTGACGTCGTGCGCCTTCAACCAGTCGAAGACCGCCGGATAGCGCTCGCCGACGCTCACGGCCACGACGCCGTCGGTCTCCGGCAGATCCGAACGCAGCAGGGCGTCGTTGACCGCTTCGGCCAGCCGGTCTGCCTGCCGCACGTCGCCGAGGAAGAGGTCGTATCCCGAAACCTCGCCGGACGACCACCCCGACAACCGCTGCACGTTGCGCAGGTCGGTCAGCGCCGTGCGCTCCAACTCCTCCATCCCCGTCGAATAGAGTCCCGACACCTTGAACCGGTCGCGGCGGGGCCTCTCGTCGCCGGCGACGAAGAGCATCTCCACCTTGTCGCCCGCATGTACGCCCAGCAGGCGCGCCGTGCGTGCGGAGAGCAGCAGCTCCTTCGTACGCAGCGAATCGCCTACGCGCGGCAGCCTCCCTTCGGTGAGCCGGCCGGCGAAAAACGACCAGTCGTAGGAGCCGTCCACCCCTTTGAGCTCCACGCCCTCCATGGCATCGCGCGTGCGCACGATCCCGCTCTTGACGGCATAGGGCGTCGCCCGCTGCACGCCGTCGACGGCGCGCAGCAACGCCTCGAACCGTGCAGTCGCCGCGACGGGCCGCGACTCCGCGGCGTAGATCCCGGCGCCGTCGATCACCTCGACCGGCGCCGAAAAGCCCACCATGCGGGCCGTCACCTCGCGTTTGAAACCGAGGATCACGGCCAGCGCCACGAGCATCACGGCCACCGATACGGCCACCGAAACCACGGCGATGCGCGACATCACCCCGGGCCGGTTCTCCGGCGAGGTGCGGGCGGTGCGGCGCGCTATGAAAAATTCGAGGTTCAAACGACAGCGATCTTCACGGTTAAATTTCATGCAAAGTAACACAATTTTTCCTATTTTTGCAGCAACATACCGCGTTATATGAAAAAACAGGCACTCATCACGGGCGCGACTTCGGGCATCGGACGCGCCACGGCTCTGCGGCTTTCGGCCGACGGGTGGGACGTCGCGGCCACCGGACGCCGCGCCGAACGGCTCGACGCGCTGCGCCGCGAAATCGAGGCGGCGGGCGGCGGGTGCCGCACGCTCGCGTTCGACATCCGCGACGAAGCGGCGTGCCATGCGGCGCTCGACGGGCTGAAGCGGATCGACCTGCTGGTCAACAACGCCGGTCTGGCCGCCGGATTCGAGCACCTCGACCGCGGGTCGACGGCCGACTGGAACGCCATGATCGACACCAACGTCAAGGGGCTGCTCTACGTCTCGCAGATCGTCGCACGCAAGATGATCGCCGCGGGCGGCGGGCACATCGTCAACATCGGCTCGATCGCCGGCACCGAACCCTACGAGAACGGCGCCGTCTACTGTGCCACCAAGCACGCCGTGCACGCCATTTCGCAGTCGATGCGCGCCGACCTGCTCTCGCACGGCATCAAGGTGAGCGAAGTGCGTCCCGGCATGGTCGAGACCGAATTCTCGGTGGTACGCTTCCACGGCGACCGCACGGCTGCCGACAACGTCTATCGGGGCGTCGAGCCCCTCACGGGCGACGACATAGCCGAAGCGATCGCATGGATCGCACAATTACCGGCGCATATGAACGTTAATGAAATCGTACTGATGCCCTCGCAGCAGGCGTGCCAGTACTACGTTCATCGCAAATCCTAAAAAACCGAAAAAAATGTTACTCGCACACCTTATCCAGGCCGGATACTACGGCCACCCGAGCGGATTCTTCTACGGCATGTCGGCCGGAACGATGGGTTCGTGGATTCTCATTATCGTGATCGGCATCGTGGGCTGGATCGTACAGGCCCGTTTGCAGTCGGTCTTCACCAAATACGCCCGGGTGCCCTTCCCGGGCGGGCTGACGGGCGCCGAGGTAGCCGAAAAGATGCTGCGCGACAACGGTATCCGCAACGTGAAGGTCACCCATGTGGCGGGTCACCTGACCGACCATTTCAACCCGCAGACGATGACCGTCAATCTGAGCGACTCGGTCTACGCCTCGCGCAGCGTCGCGGCGGCGGCCGTCGCGGCCCACGAATGCGGCCACGCCGTGCAGCACGCACGGGGATACGCTCCGCTCGAACTGCGTTCGCAACTGGTTCCGATCGTCAACTTCTCGGCCCGCGCCGCGACGTTCGTCCTCATCGCGGGCATGATCCTGCTCGCCACGACCGACAATGCGTGGGTCTGCTGGATCGGCGTGGGACTGATCGCCGTATCGGCGCTCTTCTCGATCGTGACGCTTCCGGTCGAGTACAACGCTTCGGAGCGTGCGCTGGCATGGCTCGAATCGAGCCGCACGATGCAGGGCGCGGAACTGGCGCAGGCGCGCGAAGCGCTGACGTGGGCGGCACGCACCTATCTCGTCGCCGCGCTGAGCGCCATCGCCACGGTGCTCTACTACGCCATGCTGATTCTCGGACGAGGCAACAACCGCGACTGAATGGCCCCGCAGGATTACACCCGACGCAGTTTCCAGGCGGCCGCCGCACTGATCGCAGTGCTCGTCTGCGTCGCCTTCATCCCGCCGCAGACGATCTGCGGCATTCCGCTCCGCCGGGCCAACATCCTCTCGGACGTCCTCCGTTTCGACGACAAGGAAGCAGCGGACGAGACGTTGCCGGAGCTCGACGACGAGTTCTCGGGCGACTTCCACCGCTTCGCGGGGCAGCTCGACGCCGGCGAAGCGCCCCTGCCGGCCGATTCGATCGCAGCGGAACCGCCTGCCGCCGACACGCTGTCCGCTGCACCGCAGCTCGCTTTCGAATGGACGCCCGCCGACAGCGAACCGCCGACAGAGCCTCCTACGGGCGATACCGCACGGTTATTGACGACGCTCACCCCGATCGAAGATTTCGATACGCTCGCCGACGGCCCCCTGTACCGCTTCTGCGCGCGACTGGCCGACACCGCCCGCCGCACACCCGTGCGCATCGCCGTACTGGGCGATTCGTTCATCGAGGGCGACATCCTCACGGCCGACCTGCGCGAACAGCTGCAACTGCGCTACGGCGGCCGCGGCTGCGGTTTCGCGCCGATGTCCTCGCCCCTGACAGGCTACCGCCGCACGGTAGGCACCCGTTCGGCGGGATGGAACTCCTACAACATCATGCAGCGCCGCACTACGCCCGAGGCGCTGCGCGGCGACTACTCCGTTTCGGGCTGGCTCTGCCGCCCCGCCGACGGTGCGACGGTGCGCTGGACGGGCAGCGACTTCCGCCGCCGCCTCGACCGTTGCGGCGTGGCGCGGCTGCTCTTCATCAGCCGAGAGCCGAGCCGGCTGGAACTCACGCTCAACGATTCGCTGCACCGCACCTTCGACATACCGGCGTCGGAAGCCCTCCGTCAGATCGTCGTACGGGCGCCGGTCGCATCGCTCGCCCTCCGCGTCGTACGGGGCGGAGCTGGATTCACCGGTTACGGCGTACAGTTCGAGGACGCGGCGGGCGTGACGGTCGACAACTACTCGATCCGCAGCAACAACGGACAGGCGCTCTTCGGCACAAACCCCTCGGTCAACGCCCAGATCGACGCCTTCGCGGAGTACGATCTGGTCATCCTGCAATACGGACTGAACATCATGCAGGAGGGGGTCACCAACTACTCGGCCTACGCCGCCCGCGTGGAGAAGATGATCGCCTTCGTGCGCAGCTGTTTCCCCGAGGCGGCGGTGCTGGTGCTCTCGACCAGCGACCGTTCGGTGAAGTCCGACACGGGATTCGCCCCGATGTCGTCGGCGCCGGCGATGGTCGACTGGCAACGCCGCGCAGCCCGTGCCACAGGCACCGCTTTCTGGTCGGTCTACGACGCCATGCGGGCGCAGGGCGGCATGGAACGTTTCGTCGCCAACGGCTGGGCGGGCAAGGACTATACCCATATCAACTACGCCGGCGGCCGTCAGGTGGCCTATGCGCTGGTCGATGCGCTGGATGCCCGCGTAGCCGCGATCCTGCGCCAGCGGCAACAGGCCGCACTGCCCGAACCGGTGCTCGACAGCTCGAAAATCGCAGCGCTCGACGAGACGATGAACCTCCGCCCGCAACCGATCGAACCCCGTTGAACCGATGGAGAGCCTCCGCGAGATAATCGACCGCGTCCTGCCGCTGCTGAGCTACGATCCGCAGGCGCCGATGCTTTTCAGCAGCGGGCTCTTCCTCTTTCTTTTCGCCGCGTTCGCCTTCTTCTACGGCTTCATGCGGCGTACGCCGGCGCTGCGCATCTGGTACGTCATCGCCTTCTCGCTCTACTTCTACTACAAGTCGAGCGGCATCTACCTGCTGCTGCTCGTCGGGGTCTCCGTCAGCGATTTCTGGATCGGGCGGGCTATCGCGCACGTGGGCTCGCGGCGCGCCCAACGGGCGCTCGTGGCGCTGAGCATCGCGGCCGATCTGGCCGTGCTGGGTTACTTCAAGTACACCAATTTCTTCATCGAGATCGCCCGCGACCTCTTCGGCGCGGGATTCCTCGAATTCCAGAACATCTTCCTGCCCGTCGGCATCTCGTTCTTCCTGTTCCAGTCGCTCAGCTACACGATCGACATCTACCGCGGTTCGCTCAAACCCGTCGACCGCTGGGGCGACTACCTCTTCTACCTCTCGTTCTTTCCGCAGCTGGTCGCAGGCCCGATCGTCCGCGCCCGCGACTTTCTGGTGCAGATCCGTCAGAACCCGATCGCCGTCTCGCGCGAGATGTTCGGCACGGGCATCTATCTCATCGCCATCGGTCTGTTCAAGAAGGCCGTCATCTCGGACTATATCTCGCTCAACTTCGTCGACCGCATCTTCGACGACCCTGCGCTCTATTCGGGCATGGAGTGTCTGGCAGCCGTCTACGGCTATGCCCTTCAAATCTACTGCGACTTCTCGGGTTATTCGGACATGGCCATCGGCCTGGCACTGCTGCTGGGCTTCCGCTTCCCGAAGAACTTCGACGCCCCCTACCACTCGGCCACGATCACCGAATTCTGGCGGCGGTGGCACATCTCGCTCTCGATGTGGCTCCGCGACTATCTCTACATCTCGCTGGGCGGCAACCGCAAGGGGCGCCTGCGCACCTATTTCAACCTGCTCGTCACCATGGTTCTCGGCGGGCTGTGGCACGGCGCGGCGATCCGCTTCGTGCTGTGGGGGACGCTGCACGGCGTAGCGCTGGCGCTGCACAAGCTCTGGCTCTCGGTCGTCCCCGGCGCCAAAGTCTCGGGATACCAGATGCACCCGCTCAGCCGACTGGCCGGTATCCTCGTGACTTTCCACCTGGTCTGCTTCGGCTGGCTGCTCTTCCGCGCCGATTCGATGCGCACCGTGCAGCTGATGCTGCATCAGATCACCGACAATTTCCACTTACAGCTGCTGCCCCAGATGCTCGCCGGTTACGGCGGCGTCTTCGCCCTCGTGGGGCTGGGTTATCTGCTGCACATGCTCCCCGGCCGCGCCGACGCCGCGGCACGCCGCGCGGTGGTCGCCTCGCCCTTCTGGGTGCAGGTGTTGCTGCTCGCCTCCGTGGCATGGGGCGTCATGCAGATCCAGTCGAGCAGCATCCAACCCTTCATCTACTTCCAATTCTGATCCTGCGATGATTCCGCTCTACACCTTCGACCACGCGCTCTTCCTGGCGCTCAATTTCGACGGCGGCCCCGTGATGGACCGTCTGATGACCATCGTTTCGGGCACCGCGATGTGGCTGCCGCTCTATGCGTTGATTCTCTGGCTCGTCTGGCGGCGGGAAGGGTGGCGCCGCACGCTGCTCTTCGCCGCGGCGATCGTGCTGGCGATCGTGCTGGCGGACATGGCGGCCGGCATCTTCAAGCATTCCGGCCCGCTCAAAGGGCTGTGGGCCGATTTCCCGCCCCGCTGGCGGCCGATGTTCACCCCCTCGCTCGAAGGGTTGGAGATCGCGCCCGACACACTGATGCGCTGGCGTTTCGAAGGCCATGCGACGCCCGGCATCGTCCACGTCCCCGAAGGGGCGCTGGGCGGGAAATTCGGCACCGTGTCGTCGCACGCCGCCACCGTCGTGGCACTGCTGGTGCTTTCGGCAGCGGAGATCCGCCGGCGCTGGTTCACGTTCCTGATGGTCGCGGCGACGCTGCTGATCTGTTATTCGCGCATCTATCTGGCCAAGCACTTCCCCGTCGACCTGCTGCTGGGAGCGGCCGTAGGGGCGCTCACCGGCTGGGCGATGCTGCGGGCATACCGCTGCATCGGGCGGATCCGCCGGCCGTCCCTCCCGGAAAAGAGGCGGAGGCGGGCATAAAAGCCGCCGTACGGAACCGAGGGTCGAAACCCCTGCGACGCGGAACGGAACAATTCCGAATATTTTTCGTAACTTTGTAGGGTATTTAATACAGGTAAAACAAAATCGAAACAGAATATGGCAATCGAACTCAGCGAACAGGAGCAACTGCGCCGCCAGTCGCTGGCCGCACTGCGGGAACTGGGCATCGACCCCTACCCCGCCGCACGCTTCGACGTCACGGCCACGGCACGGGAAATTCTCGACGGATACGACGAGGCGAAGGGGAATTTCGCCGACGTGCGCATCGCCGGCCGCATCATGTCGCGCCGCATCATGGGCAGCGTCTCGTTCTTCGAATTGCAGGATCACACGGGCCGCATCCAGGTCTACATCCGCCGCGACGACATCTGCCCCGAGGGCGACCCGACGCTCTACAACACCGTCTTCAAGAAACTGCTCGACATCGGCGATTTCGTGGGGATCGAGGGCTTCGCCTTCGTCACCAAGACGGGCGAAACGTCGGTACACTGCCGGCGGCTGACCGTCATCTCCAAGTCGCTGCGGCCGCTGCCGGTAGTCAAGGAGAAGGACGGGCAGACGTTCGACGCCTTCACCGACCCCGAAGTGCGCTACCGCCAGCGTTATGTCGATCTGGCGGTCAATCCGCAGGTGCGCGAAGTCTTCGTCAAGCGCTCGAAGATCATGGCGGCCATGCGCGAGTTCTTCAACGCGAAGGGGTATCTCGAAGTCGAAACGCCGATCCTGCAACCCATTCCGGGCGGCGCCTCGGCGCGGCCGTTCATCACACACCACAACTCGCTCGACGTCGACCTCTACCTTCGCATCGCCACGGAGCTCTACCTCAAAAAACTCATCGTGGGCGGTTTCGAAGGGGTCTACGAGTTCGGCAAGAACTTCCGCAACGAGGGCATGGACCGCACGCACAACCCCGAATTCACCTGCATGGAGATCTACGTCGCCTACAAGGACTACCTGTGGATGATGGAGTTCACCGAGCAGATGCTCGAACATGTGGCGCTGGCCGCCAACGGGACGACCGACCTTACGATCGACGGCAAGGCCGTCTCGTTCAAGGCGCCGTTCCGCCGCGTGACGATGACCGAAGCCATCCGCGAAAAGACCGGCTACGACATCACCGGCCAGTCCGAGGAGCAGCTGCGCGAAGCGTGCAGGCGGCTGGGCGTCGAAGTCGACGAGACGATGGGCAAAGGCAAGCTCATCGACGCCATCTTCGGCCAGTACTGCGAGGAGGAGCTCATCCAGCCGACGTTCGTCTGCGACTATCCGATCGAGATGTCGCCCCTGTGCAAGCGCCACCGCGACAACCCCGATCTGACGGAGCGGTTCGAACTCTTCGTCAACGGCAAGGAGCTGTGCAACGCCTACTCGGAGCTGAACGATCCGATCGACCAGCTGGAACGTTTTCAGGAACAGCTGCGGCTGTTGGAGAAGGGCGACGACGAGGCGATGTTCATCGACATGGATTTCGTGCGCGCCCTGGAATACGGTATGCCGTCGTGTTCGGGCATGGGCATCGGAATCGACCGCCTGACGATGTTCCTCACCGGACAGTCGTCGATTCAGGACGTGCTCTTCTTCCCGCAGATGCGCCCCGAAAAGAAGGTGCAGCGCGACCCCGACGAAGCCTACGCCGCCATCGGCGTGCCGGCCGAGTGGATTCCCGTCATTCAGAAGATGGGCTACCTGACCGTCGACGCGCTGCGCAAGCTGCCGGCAGGGAAGTTTTTCAACGATCTGTGCGGCTTCAACAAAAAGAACAAACTGGGACTGAAAGCCCCCTCGATCGAGGAGGTGAAGGCTTGGTGCGCCCCCGCCGCAGAATAACCGCACGAGCCGACGATGGACCGTACACGCAAACTCCTGCTCGCACTGGCCGCCGCGGCGGTCGCCGCCACGCTGCTGGCCCTGCGGGGCTGGATCGCACCGGCGACGGCACGCTGGGTGCTGCTGGCACTACTGGGGTGGTACTGGGTCCGCTTCATCGTCCTGCCCGTCGATGTCATCAAGCGCACGAAGGTGCTCAACGCCTTCGCCGTGACGTGGTGGGTCAACAGCTTCCCGATCCTGCCGGCCGTGACCGGCGCCGTCCTGCTCTGGTACGGCGCGCCGTTCGAACGGCGGGTGTGGGGATCGCTGCTGCTCTTCATCGTCGTCTCGGCGCTGGCGGGATACCTGACAATCATCCGTTACAATCATAAACTTAAAAAATCACAGCAATGAGAAAGAAGATCGTAGCAGGCAACTGGAAAATGAATACCCTGCCTGCCGAAGGCGTAGAACTGGCCAAGCAGGTCGCAGCAGGCAAGCACACCGTATGCGACTGCGTGTCGTTCATCGTATGTCCTCCCTTCACGCACCTGTCGGAGGTGAGCAAGACGCTCGAAGGGACGGGAATCGCCGTCGGCGCCCAGAACTGCGCCGCCGAGGCCAAAGGAGCCTACACGGGCGAAGTAGCCGCGTCGATGATTGCGGCGCTGGGCTGCAAGTACGTGATCCTGGGCCACTCGGAGCGCCGCCAGTACTACGGCGAGACCTCCGAGACGCTCAACCGCAAGATGGAGCAGGCCTATGCCAACGACCTCGTTCCGATCTACTGCGTAGGCGAGAATCTCGACGAGCGCGAGGCCGGCAAACATTTCGACGTGGTGAAGGCGCAGATCGAAGAGGTGGTTTACAACCTCACGCCGGAACAGTTCGGCAAGCTGGTCATCGCCTACGAACCCGTATGGGCCATCGGCACGGGCAAGACCGCGACGGCCGAGCAGGCGCAGGAGATCCACGCCTACATCCGCAAGGTGCTGGCCGCCAAGTTCGGCGCAGCGGCCGAGGAGTGCCCGATCCTCTACGGCGGGTCGTGCAAACCGTCCAACGCAGCCGAGATCTTCGCCAAGGAGGACGTCGACGGCGGTCTGATCGGCGGCGCAGCGCTCAAAGCCGAAGATTTTCTGGCCATCGGCAAGGGCTTCGCGAAGTAGTTCCGAGCCCCGAATACGCAAAAACAGGGGAGTATCCGCGTTGCGGATACTCCCCTGTTTCATGAATCCCACCGGAGACGAATATCCTTGAATTTCTTTCGTCCATTTCTCGCCTCGCCATAGCCCGAACTGCGTTCGGCTCTGCACTCGGCTTAACGAAATGGTTCCAACGATTCGCCCCTGTCCGCGACCCGCCGCCGGCCGGAGCCGCCGTACACGTCTCGAAGAGATGCGTTCCGCCGTACACGGCGATGAACCGCCGCCCTGCGGAAAGGGGACGAAAAGACGGAAATCGCAGAGAGACCTTTCTCATTCCCATTCGAAACGATCCGGAATCCGGATCGTTTCGAATTTTTTCGTATCTTTGCAAAGAACAACCCATAACTACTATGCCATGAAAAAACTTCTCTTCTTCTGCGCTGCCCTGACGGCGACGTTCACCGCGACCGGACAACACTACTACACCGACTCCGCCAATCCCGACATCACGCGCCACTCGCTGCGCATCGCCCCGCAGCGCGTCGAGTTCGTACTGCCCGAAGTGGGCGGCTACACCGTCTACAAGGCCGACCTGCACACCCATTCGATCTACTCGGACGGCGACTGCACGCCCGAATTCCGCGTCCGCGAAGCGTGGTACGACGGTCTGGACGTGCTGGCCATCACCGAACACGTGGAGTACCGCCGCCACGAGGGCAAGATGCTCAACTTCCTCAAAGGTTACGTTCCGGAAGGCACCGAACCTGTCAATTACAACATCATCGCCAAACCGGCCGACGAGCAGGGAATCCGGTCCGACCTGAACTTCCCGGTAAAGCTGGCGCAGGAGACGGCCGCGAAGTACGGCATCACGATCATTCCGGGCGCGGAAATCACCCGCGAACCGGTCGCCTACGGTCACTACAACGCGCTTTTCACCACCGACAACAATGCGATCTACGCCGCCGACGCCCTGCAATCGTTGCGCAACGCCAAGGCGCAGGGAGCGCTGGTGATGCACAACCACCCGGGCTGGCGCCGCAAAAGTCTCGAACACCCCGAATTCGAGGTCGCGGCCTACGGCGAAGGGCTGATCGACGGCATCGAAATCATGAACGGCGGCGAGTTCTACCCCAAGGCCATTTCGCGGGCGCACGCCAAAAACCTCTTCGTCTCGGCCAACACCGACATCCACGACTCGGCGACCGAAACCTATCGCGCACAGGGACACCGCCGCAACATGACGCTGATCTTCGCCAAGGAGAACACGCTCGAAGCGCTGCGCGAAGCCATCGAGGCGCGCCGCACGCTGGCCTACTCGTTCGGTACGATCGCCGGCGACGAACAACTGCTGAAAGACCTCTTCACGGCATCGGTGCGCACGAGCGTGCTCCACACCGATGCGAAGGGACGCCGCACGGTGAGCCTGACGAACAACAGCTCGGTGCAGTACGTTCTGCGGCTTCCGGGCCAGAATCCGTTTATCCTCAACCCCTTCTCGACCGTCACGACCACCGTTGCGCAGAACAGGCCGCTGCGCCTGACCGTCGAGAACATGTGGTACTCCGAACAGGACCATCCGCAGATCGAGCTGGCGCTGTAATCCGTCTGTCCGACGGCGGCAAAGCGGGCGGCGAGGCGACACCTCGCCGCCCGTGTTCTTTCCGGCTGCTCGCAACCCTGATTTATTACTCATTTTTCCGCATTTCCCGCCACGGCTCATGCCGCTCCGGACGAATTCCGTTTCCGATCGAAACCAAATACCCGACTCCGAAAAAGATAGAAAATGCTCTTTTTCTTTCGATAAGTGTTGCAACAAACAAATTCTTTATTTATTTTTGTTAACATTAACGACGTTTTCGTTAAGCCGAACGCAAAACCAAGTGAAATTCGGGCTATGCCGAGGCGGAAAAACGGCCGTAGACAACCAAACCTAAAACTTTCAAAAAAACGAAACCCGACGAATGAACCACCGCATGAATCTCTGATCCGAGGGTCGGGCAGCCCCGCCGGATCGCTTCTCGACCCACTTGTTCGAACGACAACCCAACGTTTTCGCTAAGCCAAATGGGCAGAGCCGCGCTTGCGCGAGCTTTGCCATGGCGAGAAAACGACTGTTGAAAACGAACCATTTCGTTAAGCCGAGTGCAATCGAGCCTGCTCGAATTGCCATGGCGAGAAAACGGACGAAAGAAATCCAACTTAAACACTTACCATTTAACCTTACACCAATGAAAAAACTGCTACACCCGTTAACGAGACTGCTGCTGGCAGTCGGTCTCTCTGCATTCAGTGTAGTCGCATTCGCCCAAAAGACCGCCGTGAACGGAATCGTCACCGATGCGGAAGGGGCGCCGCTGGTCGGAGCGACCGTAATCGTCATGCAGAACGCCCGGCCCGAGGGGGGGGGGAACTACGACCAACACCGAAGGTAAATTTACCGTAAACGCCTCCCAAGGCCAACAACTGGCGGTTTCCTACATCGGGTATCGGGAAGCGACCGTAGAGGTCACCTCGAAAACCTTTTACGAGATCGCTCTTCAAAGCGACAGCGAACAGATCGACGATGTCGTCGTCGTCGGTTACGGCACCCAGAAAAAAGTCAACGTCACGGGTTCGGTATCGACGATCGATGCCTCGACCTTCGAAAAGCGTCCGGTTGTTTCGGCATCGGTCGCCTTGCAGGGTATGGCTCCGGGCGTGACCGTCACCACGCCGTCGGGCGCCCCGGGTGCCGACGGTGGTGCCATCCGCATCCGCGGTATCAATTCGTTCGGCGGCAGCTCGACCGCCCCGCTGGTGCTCATCGACGGGATCGAGGGCAGTCTGGACAGCGTCGATCCCGTACTCATCGAATCCATCTCCATCCTCAAAGACGCAGCGTCGTCGTCGATCTACGGTTCGCGCGCGGCCAACGGCGTCATTCTGGTGACGACCAAACGCAGCTCGACCGAACGCTTCACCGTCACCTACAAGGGAACCGTCGGCTGGCAGTCGCCTACCGACCTGCCCGAAACGGTCAACGCACTCGAATACCGCGAGCTGACCAACGCCATGAACCTGCAAGACGGCAACGCCCCGACCTACGACGACGAGTCGATGGCGCTTTACCGCAAGAACATGGGCAAGGATCCCGACCTCTATCCCAATACCGACTGGCAGGATGCCGTCCTCACCGGCTCGGGCCTCTCGCACAGCCACACCGTTTCGCTCGGCATCGGCAGCGAACGCGTGCGGATGCTCACCACGCTGGGCTATGTCGATCAGAACGGTATCATCGAGACTACCGATTTCCAGCGCTACACGTTCCGCAACAACGCCGACGTCAAGTTCAACGACAAGCTGTCGATGAAACTCGATCTCTCGTTCTCGAACGGCGACCGCCGCTCGTCGCCCTACCAGGGAACGATCTTCAACTACATGAACACCCGTTCGGCCGACATCCCCAACCAGTTCTCGACGGGACTCTACAACGGCCTGGGCCTGCAAGGCAACAACCCCGTAGCGCTGATGCTCGAAGGCGGCCAGAACAAGAACAATACACTGCGTCTGTCGGGGGCGATCACGCTGACCTACGAACCGGTCGAATGGCTCTCGCTGCAAGGAATGCTGGCACCGCGCTACGCGACCACCAACAAACACAACTGGAAGAAGCCCGTCACGACCTATCAGGACATGGAGGGTACGGCCACGCTCACCTCCACTCCCTACGCCACGCTCACCGAATCGGGATCGCGCGCCTTCTACGGCAACTACAACTTCCTGATGACCTTCAAGAAGAATTTCAGCGGCCATGACCTGAAACTCATCCTCGGCGCCGAACGCAACACCTACGACTACAAGTACCTTTCGGCCTACCGCCAGGTCTTCAACTACCCCGACTACGATCAGATCGACGTGGGCGAGATCGAGAACATGGACAACAGCGGCCACCGCTACGAATGGGCCATCCAATCCTACTTCGGCCGTCTGAACTACAACTTCAAGGAGCGCTACCTGCTCGAAGCCAACCTGCGTATCGACGGTTCGTCGCGTTTCAGCAAATCCAACCGCTGGGGCTACTTCCCGTCGGTATCGGGCGCCTGGCGCATCTCGGAGGAGCCGTTCATGGAGAACGCCAAGCACATCCTCGACGGGCTGAAAATCCGTGCATCCTACGGAACGCTGGGTAACCAGAACCTCGCCGGCGGCGATGCGGCCAGCTACTATCCCACCACGCCGAACCTCGCGCTGGGGCATATTTCGATGAACGGCACGCCGGCGTCGCTCGTAACGCTCAACACACTGGCCAACCCCGACATCAAGTGGGAGACCACGACGATGCTCGACGTGGGCGTCGACGTCACGCTCTTCTCGAAACTCAACATCACGGCCGACTGGTACCGCAAGAACACCGACGACATCCTGATGAAACTCGACATTCCGGCCGGCGTGGGTCTGAACGCCCCCTACCAGAACGCCGGCAAGGTGCGCAACACCGGCTGGGAACTCAGCATCGGGTACAACAACCGCTGGCGCGACTTCACCTTCGGCGTACAGGCCAACGTCTCGGACGTCAAGAACGAGATCGTCGACATGCGCGGCAAAACCTCGACCAGCGGCGTACTGCGCAATCAGGAGGGCTATTCGATCGGCAGCATCTACGCCCTCGAAAGCCTCGGTATCATCCGCACGCAGGAGGAGGCCGACTGGGTCAACGCCAACTGCCCGCAGTTCAAGGAGACGGTTCAGATCGGCGACATCCGTTATGCCGACATCGACGGCAGCAACACGATCGACGAAAACGACAAGACCATCGTCGGCAGCACGATCCCCCGCTACACGTACAGTCTCAATCTCGACTTCGGCTGGAAGGGGCTTCGCCTGAGCATGCTGTTCCAGGGCGTCGGCAAGACGGACGGTTATCTGAACACCTACTACGTCATGCCGAGCAACCAGGGCGGTACGTTCCGCAAGGAGCACATCGACTTCGCCTGCGCCGCGAATCCCGGCGGCGTGACGCCCCGTCTGACGAGCGCCAACAAGAACAACTGGTACGACTCGTCGTTCTGGATGAAGAGTGCCGCCTACCTGCGTCTGAAAAACATCCAGCTCGGCTACGACCTGCCCAAAAGCTGGATGCGCAAGATCGGACTCAAATCGGCCTACGTCTACGTCAACGCGCAGAACCTCTTCACGGCTACCAATTTCTGGGACGGTTACGATCCCGAAGTGGGTTACGACGGCGACGCCAGCGGCGATTTCGACCTCGTCAAACTCGGTTCGGCGAACAACTATCCCCAGGTAAAACTCGTCACGATCGGACTCGATCTCAAATTCTAATGCGGAAACCAACCATGAAAAAGATCATATTAGGTGCAGCGCTGTGCGGACTCCTCGCCGCAGGCTGCTCGCTCGACAAGAGCTATCTCAACGGCCCGAACGCATTGACCTTCCCCGCATCCAAAGCGGAGGTGGAGGCGGGCGTATTCGCCGCCTACAAGGGTCTGACGCTGATCGACGCCTCCTCGACGCCTTTCCCCGGCATCCAGGACAACGCCAGCGACATCGGCGCATCGCGTCTCAACGCCGCCAACTACAACTACCAGCAGCAGTCGAAACTTCCCACCGACAACGCATGGGTCGAAAAGGTCTACAACAACATCTACAAGACCGCGGCCCGCGCCAACCTCGTGCTCGACGGCATCGACAAGGTGCGCGATCTGATGAGCGAACAGGAGTACAACATGTACAAGGCCGAACTGCTGCTCACGCGCGCCTACGTCTACGAATGGGGCTGCCAGCTCTACGGCGACATTCCCTACATCGATCACGTGCTGGGGCTGGGCGACAGCTATACCCGCACGCCGCGCGCCGAAGTCATCGACAAGATTCTCAACGAGGATCTCAAAGACGAGATGCTCGACTTCCTGCCGCTGCGGCACAACAAGGCGACCTACGGTTCGACCCGTCTGGGCCGCGTGGGCGCCTACGGACTCAAAGCCCGCATCTGCCTGAACTGGGGATTCTTCGAAGAGGCCGCCAAATACGCCGACAAGGCGCTCACGCTGGCCAAGGATGCCGGCTACGCCCTCGAACCCTACGATACGCGCTTCTGCGGCGAAGACTACACCAAGGGCGAACCCAGTGCGACGAACCTCTTCGGCCTGAGCGGCCACGCCAACAGCGACGAATGGATCTGGGCCTTGCAGTACAACGCCATGATATCGGGCAACCAGCACAACGCCGGATACTACGCCGCACCGCGCATCGCCGGAGGCTGCTCTTATTTCAGCCCCACGCAGATGTTCATCGACGCGATCCAGTGCACCGACGGCAAATCGATCGCCGAATCGCCGCTGTTCGACTACAAGGAGCCCTGGAAAAACCGCGATCCCCGTCTCGACCTCTTCTGCGTGCGGCCGGGTTCGCGCGTGCTGGGAATGCAGTTCGAAACCAACCCCTCGGTTCAGAAGATCATGAACTACAACGACAAGGAGGAGGGTGTGCTGGTGGCCAATTCGGAGGCCTACGGTACCAAGTCGGAGTACGGCGCCAACGGATCGAAGGGCCCCTGCGGCTATCTGTGGCGCAAATATCTCGACATCGAGGAGTACAGGACCAACAACGGATTCGGCACCAAGTCGGTCTGCACGCTGAGCTATCCGCTCATGCGTCTGGCCGAATTGTACCTGATCCGCGCCGAGGCCAACATCGAATGGGCGGGCGGCGATCTGGGCGTCGCCAAGGCCGACATCGAGACCATCCGCGGCCGCGCCCACATGCCCGTACTGACGGTATCGGACCGCAACGGGCTGCGTTCGGCACTGCGTTACGAGCGCATGGTCGAGTTGTGCAACGAAGGATTCCGCTGGTTCGACATCCGACGCTGGGGCATTGCCGAAGAGGTGATTTCGGGAACGCTCTACGCTCCGGCATCGGACGGTTCGATGTCGAACGCCATTCCTACGATCGACGAAAACTGGCACGTGACCTACAAGGGCGACACCTTCGACGGAAAGAAGATCAACCTGCGCAAATTCATCGACATGGCCTTCGACCCGATGAAGGACTACCTGTGGCCGATCCCCGAAAGCGAGCGCATCGCCCTGCCGCAGATCACGCAAAACCCCGGCTACGCGGGTTTCGCAGTGGAATAACCGATTCAAACATGCTGATATGACTTCGATACTGAAATACCTGAACCGCGCATTGCTCGTGCTGCTGCTCGCCGCTTTCGCCGCCTGCTCGGACAACGAGGGCGGAAACGAATCGAACGGCAACGGCGACGACGGCAATACCGAAACGCCCGCCGACGGCGACACCTACGGCTACATCAAGGATACGAACGGCAATCCCGTCGAAGGGGTGGTCGTAAGCGACGGATACTCCTGTACGGCCACCGACGCCGAAGGGCGTTACGCACTCACGCGCAACGCCGACGCGGGCTTCGTCTTCTATTCGCTGCCGTCGGCTTACAAGGTGAGCGTCGACAAGACCTACAAACTCCCCCGCTTCTTCGCCCGGCTCCAAGCCGGAACGGCGCGCTACGACTTCACGCTCGAAGCGCTCGCCGCACCCGAAAAGCGGTTCGACCTGATCTGCATCGGCGATCCCCAGATCAACGAGGCGTCGCATGCCGTGCGTTTCAAGGAGGAGGCCGGAAGAGAGATCCGCGAATATGCGGCCTCGGCCGGCGTTCCCTGCTACGGCATCACGCTGGGCGACCACGTCAACAACAAATGGACGCTGTTCACCAACATGGTCGTCGCCCTGCAACCGGAGCAGACGGGAGTGCCCGTCTTCGCCACGATCGGAAACCACGACCACGAATTCCCGACGGCCGACGAAAAGGCGGCACGGGCGAAATACGAGAGTTATTTCGGGCCGGTCGACTACTCGTTCAACCGCGGCGACGTACACGTGGTCTCGATGGACAACGTCATCCACAGCTGCAAGGCCAGCGCCGACTACGAAGGCGGATTCACCGCCGCACAGTACGCGTGGCTCAAACAGGATCTGAGTTTCGTGCCGAAGGACAAGATGGTGATCCTCTGCGTACATATTCCGTTCCGCGGCGGCTGGGGCACGAACAGCGCGCACGCCGATGCGGACAAATACTACGACGAGGTGCTGGATCTCCTGTCGCAGTACGAATATGCGGCGATCATGTCGGCCCACACCCACTCGAACATCAACTACATCCACCGAAAGAACGGCAAGGAGATCTTCGAGCATGTCACGGGCACCACGTGCGGCGCATGGTGGCGTTCGACCGTCTGTACCGAGGGTACGCCCATCGGATTCGGCCTCTACCGGATCGACGGCAACCGCATGGAGGAGTGGGCCTACCGTTCGGTTCGTCACGACGAACAGTTCCAGATCCGCCTCTACCGCGCCTCCGACACCTTCGTCGGCGGTGCCAAATACCGTTTCAAACAGACGGGCGCCGACCAGATCGTAGCCAACATCTGGAACTGGGATCCCTCGTGGACGGTCAACGTCTACGAAAACGACGTACTGAGCGGCCAGATGACACGCAACTCCGACATCGACGCATGGACCGTAGCCTACCATATCGGGTTGCTGAACAACACGGACAGCTACCGCAAGTCGTCCGACCACATGTTCTACTACACGCTCAAAAACCCCGCTGCGGCCGTGCGCGTCGAGGCGATCGACCGCTTCGGCAACAAGTACGAACAGACGGTCTTCACCGATCCGGCGGAGCACCCCGGCGATTTCCATGCCGATTTCTAACATTCAAACCGACGAAACCTACACACCTATGAAAAAGTATCTGTTTCTTACGCTCCTCGCCGCGGCATTTCTGGCAGGAGGGGGATGTTCTTCCAGCGATGACGACGGATGGGGAGTCATCGAACTGGCCAGCCCGAAACTGAAAGTCACCACCGAACTGGCGACGGCGACCGTCACGTGGGACGCCGTCGCGAAGACCGCCGGCTACGCCTATGCACTGGACGGCGCCGCGGACTATACTTCGGTCGATGCAGCCACGACCACCGTAACGCTTACTGCACTTGCGGAGGGCGGCCACACCTTCCGACTCAAAGCCGTCGGCGATCTCGACCACACGACCGATTCGGCCGAGCGGACGATCGACTTCGAGATCGATCCCACACTTCCGCAACCCGCGCCCACCTACGTCAAGGGCGACGAGACCGGCAGCGTCGTCGTCTCGTGGCCGGCCGTCAAGGGCGCTGCGGGCTACGCCTACAAGTTCGGCGAAGCCGCATCGTTCACCGAGGTCGGCGCCGACGTGCTCTCCGTCACGCAGAAGGGTCTCAGCGCCGAAGAGCCGATCCGCTTCACGATGTACGCCGTCGGACAACTGCCCGACTCGAAGGATTCGGAGCCGGTAAGCCTCACCTTCCAGCTCGTCGACACCTCGGAGGGCGTCTGGGTTCGCAAGAGCAACGGCGAACTGTTCGAACTGACCGAAAGCGAAGCGAAGATCTACACGGGGACGGTCTCCGTCAGCGCCGCCGATTCGTTCGAGATACTCGTCGAGAACGTTCCCCACGGCTTCCTGTCGTACAGCGGCAACGGCGGCGTGGGTACGGTCAACAACGATCGGGCATGCGTCCCCTTCTACACCTATCCCGCAGCCGAATACTACGTTCGCCGCAGTTTGGGCCGCATGGCCTCCGATCCGCTCAACAAGTTCTGGATCAATCTGACGGCCGACGCCCGAATCGACCTGCGCATCGACTGCACGCAGGATCCGTTCCGCTACGACCTGCAACTCGTCGAAGCCGATGATCCCGCGTTGATACTGGCCCAATATTTCGACCTGATGGTCTACGGCGGCGACTGGATCCAGACCGGCAAGAACGCCAAAAGCGGTCGTATGGGACAATCGACCGACACGGCTCTGATCGACGGTACCGAACCGGGCGAGAAGGAGGCGTCGTATACCACTTTCGGCGCCAAGATCGCCTCGGAAGGCGAGGCATCGCCGGCCTATCTGGCCAATCGCGGACTGACGGGTTGGGGAATCGCCCACTGTTTCGAATTCCCGGGTTACATCCGTCTCTCGAATACGGCCAACTCCTCGGGAAACATGTACGGGATCCTGACCACTCCCAAACTCACGGCGCTGAGCGGCCCGACGAGCATCACGCTCACCTTCGACGCCGTGCGGTTCGCCTCGACGTCCGATATTCCCGTCAAGGTGCTGGGCGCGGGAACCATAAAGACAGCCAGCGTGCGCATCGAGGAAGGGACGGCCGAAACGGCCATTACCCCCGCAGCCGACGGACAGTCGATCGCCATCACGTCGACGCACTGTCCCAAACATGCCAACGACGACTTCAAGAAGTGGTCCTGCTTCACGCTCACGATCGACGGCGCAACGGCCGAGACGCAGATCCGCTGGGACACGACCGGCGTGGGCGCCGAGAGCAAGGACGGCCGCATCTGCCTGGACAACATCGCGATCCGCAAGAACTGACGAACGAATTGCATAACCGTCGATCGGCAGGCAGTCCCTGCCTGCCGATCGTTTTTCGAACCATCCGATCATGAAACACATCGTTTTCTTCCTGACAGCGGCGCTTCTGCTCAATGCATCGTGCGGCAGCAGCGACGAGGGCGGCAAAACGGATCCGCCCGCCGCACCCGTACCCGTCGCCCCCACCACCGAACTCGGCAAAGCCGACGAAGCGATCGAGAACCTGCAACTCAAACCGGGCAAACTCATCTCGATCAATCAGGTCAACGCCGCCAACTGCCGCCGTGCCGTGGCTGCGGGTATGTGCATTGACATCATGGCCAGCGACAAGATCGTCTTCGCCTCCGACATGACCGACGAGCGGCTCGACGGGCTGTTCGCCGAATGCGGCGAGGCGATCCGCTCGACGAAAGCCGATTTCTGGGGGCTGCACCTGCCCTATCAGACCTACGACATCTCGTCGACGAACGAAAATACGCGCGTAACGGCCGTGCTGAAACTCAAACGCCTCATCGAACTGACGATCGAACACCTGCGCCCGCAGCATTTCGTCATCCATCCCAATACCGGCACGATCCTCACGACAGGCGGAGATTTCGCCGAACGCACGGCGCAGAGCCGCAAGTCGCTGGCCGAGTTGCAGCGCCATATCGAATCGTGCAACGCACAGCACGGCACGAAAGCCATTCTGTGCGTGGAGAACTGCGCACGAAGCCTCGCCTACGACGGCGACTCGCTGCTCGACCTGCTCGATGCCGAAGGGCTGGAAAAGGTACGTGTCTGCCTCGACACGGGTCACGCCCTCATTCCGCTCAACGGCAAGTACATCGACCCCGTGTGCAACGGCGACGCACTCGACGTGCTCCGCCGCATCGGCACCCGTCTGGGAACCCTGCACATCCAGCAGAACCCGGGCGCACTCGATCCGACCGATCCCAAGGACAAGCACCTCGAACCCTTCTCCGGCGGACTGATCGACTGGGGCGAATTCTACTACGAACTGCTCAAAAACAACCGCTACCGCGGCTGCTTCCTCTACGAAGTCTCCTTCAAGCAGGTCTACGACGGCGACGGCTCGACGATCGAGAGCGCCAAAAGCAACTACACGAACCTGATCTACCCGGCATTCGTCCGCACCGTCGCTGCCAAAAAGTAACCGCTGCGGGCGAATCGAAAACGGCAGCGGGCGACGTCGGATGCGTCGCCCGCTGTCATTCGTCGTGTCAATCTGTCAACGACAGGACAAAAGAGCACGACACGCTGCCATTTCGTGTCATGAATTGACAAAATTTCCGCTCGCAGGCAGTGGCACGCGGTTTGCTCCTTAGCATGTCGAATCCCGGACGGGACGGGCGAACGCCGGCATACGGAACGGCGGGACGAAGTTCCGAACGCGAGACGACGAAAACAATGTATAACCAAATAAACCTGAGGAGGACAAAATTATGATGCCTGTAATGAGAAATCAGAATTGGTTGCCGAGTCTGTTCAACGACTTTTTCGGCGACGAGTGGATGGGTATGCAGCACAAACACGCTTCGGTGCCTGCGATCAACATCATCGAGAACGAGAAGGACTTCCGTGTGGAACTGGCTGTTCCGGGCACGACGAAGGAGGACTTCAAGGTGAACGTAAACGCCGACAACGAGCTGGTCATTTCGCTCGAAAAACGCAGCGAGAAGGAGGAGAAGGAAGGCGACAAGGACAAGAAGGAGGGACATAGGGGAACCTACCTGCGGCGCGAATTCTCCTACACCTCGTTCCAGCAGAGTTTCTCGCTGCCCGACGACGTAGACCGCCAGAAAATTTCGGCCAAGGTCGAGAACGGCGTGCTGACGATCGACCTGCCCAAAAAGGAGGTGACTCCGACCGCGCCGGTTTCGCACCAGATCGAAATCAAATAACGTCCGTCCGAAATTCCACGGAAGGAATATCTTCGAAAATCTCCGCGACCCGAAAAACGGGTCGCGGAGATTTTTTTGTCCGGCCGATAACAGGCAGTTCCCGCATATCCGAATCGCTTTTCTGCACTGCATACCCATGAAATGAAAGAACTGCTAGCCATTCTCCCTGCAATCTTATCGACGGTTCTCACGTCAGATCTGCTTTTCGGCTCCGACACGCCGATTTTCAGACTCCGGCAAGTAATTTGCCGGCATCGTTTTACGTTAGAACAACAAGACAAAACGCAAGAGCCATGAAACCCATCGTCACCTTCTTCGGGACGCAACCCTACGAACAGGAGTCGTTCGACGCACTGAACCGCGATTTCGGATTCGAATTCCGCTATTTCAAAGGCCATCTCAGCCGTCAGACGGTCGTCGCCACGCACGGCGCGCAGGCGGCGTGTATCTTCGTCAACGATACGGCCGACGCCGAAGTGATGCGCGAACTGGCACGCAACGGCGTGCGACTGCTGGCGCTGCGCTGTGCCGGTTACAACAACGTCGACCTGGAAGCCGCGCGGACCTTCAACATCCCCGTCGTGCGCGTACCCGCCTATTCGCCCCATGCCGTCGCGGAGTACACGGTGGCGATGATGCTCTCGCTCAACCGCAAGATCCCGCGCGCAAGCTGGCGCACACGCGACGGCAACTTCTCGCTGCAAGGACTCATGGGATTCGATATGAACGGCAAGACCGTCGGGGTGATCGGCACGGGCAAGATCGCCCGCATCGTCATCCGTATCCTGCTCGGATTCGGCATGGAAGTTCTGGCCTACGACCCCTACCCCGACGGCGTTTTCGCCCGCGAGACGGGCATCGCCTACGTCTCGCTCGACGAACTCTACCGCCGTTCGGACATCATCACGCTCCACTGCCCGCTCACCAACGAGACGAAGCACCTCGTCAACGAGACCTCGATCGCCCGCATGAAACGCGGCGTGATGATCGTCAACACCGGCCGCGGACAGCTTATCCAGACCGAAGCGCTGATCGAAGCGCTCAAAAGCAAGCAGGTCGGCGCGGCGGGGCTGGACGTCTACGAGGAGGAGGGCGACTACTTCTACGAAGACCGCTCGGACTCGATCATCGACGACGACACGCTGGCGCGGCTGCTGCTCTTCCCCAACGTGATCGTCACGTCGCACCAGGCCTTCTTCACGGCCGAGGCGATGCACAACATCACCGAGACTACGCTGCAAAATATCAAGGATTTTTTCGACGGCCGGCCGCTCGTGAACGCCGTCACGAAATAACACTGCCCGCCGGCAGCGCTCGGCGGGCAGGTGACAGGCAATCCGTATCGGCCGGAACTACTCTCGTTCGACGCCCCAGCCGCCGCCGAGCGCCTTGTAGAGGTCGACCATCGCCAGGTGTTCGTCGCGCACGGCGTTGCTCAGTCCGATCTGCGCGTCGAAGTACTTGCGCTGGGCATCCAGCACGTCGAGGTAGTTGATTACGCCGTTGAAATATTGCAGCTGCGCCAGCTCCACGTACTTCTGCGCCGCCTGCTGCAAATCGCGTTTCAGCGCTGCCGCCGTACGAACATTGCGGTAGGTCACCACCGCATCGTTGACCTCGCGGAAGGCCGCCAACACCTTCTGCTCGTAATTGAGCCGCGCCTCGTCGCAGGCGGCCAGCGCGGCCTTGTATTTCGCCTTTTTCTTGCCGAACGAGAAGAGCGGCGACACGAGCGACCCGTTCACGTAGGAGAAGGGCGACGAAAAGAGCCCTTTGAGGTCGTCGTTCTCCCAACCGCCCGTCAGCGAGAAGGTGATGCGCGGGAAGCGGTCGGCGGATGCCATCCCCATCGCCGCTTCGGCCGCACGCAGCGTCTGTTCGCTCTGCCGCAGGTCGGGACGCCGTTTCAACAGTTCCGAAGGCAGCCCCACCTTCAACCGTTCGGGCAGCCGTGCATGCATCTCCATCGTCTGCCGGTCGATGCGCAGCGTGGGATAGGCGCCTGCCAGCAGGGCGATCTGGTGCTCTTTGAGCGCGATGCGACTTTCGAGCCCGGGAATGAGCGTGGCCGTACTGGCCAACTCCACCTTCGCCTGTTGCAACGCCGTCTCGGAGGTCAGTCCGCCCTCGAAACGCAGGCGCGCCTGCCGCACCCCCTCCTTGCGGGTTTGAAGCGTGCGCCGCACGATGCTCAACTCCTGATCGAGCGCCACCAATTCATAATAGGCGGTCGCCACTTCGGCCACGAGCGTCATCTGCAACGCGCGCTGCGCATCGACCGTAGCCAGGTACTCGGCCACGGCCTTCCGGTTGGCCCAGCGCAGATTGCCCCACAGGTCGAGCTCCCACGCCAACGAGACCTTGGCGTCGAATTCGGGGTCGTCCGATGCCGGCTCCCCCTCGTAATCGTTGTGCTCGGTATCGGCCGCCAGCTGCCCCGATACCGACGGCAACTGGTCGGCGCGCGCCACGCGGCCGAGCGCACGCATCCGGCGCACGCGGGCCGAAGCGGCCAGCATGTCCTTGTTGCGTTCGAGCGTGCGTTCGATCAGCGCCGTGAGCGTCGAATCGGAGTAGACGCTCCACCACGCCATGTCGGCCATCGTCAGCGAATCGGTCGCACCGGCCACGACCGTAGCCGGCAGTTCCAGTTCGGGGCTCTTGATCTGACGGCGCCCCAGCATACAGGAATTGCAGAGCAGTACGACGCCGCACAGCAGCGCCCCGTAAACGATCTTATCTCTTTTCATGGCTCACGCGTTTGAATTTATCCTTGATGCGGTAGACCCACACGAAGAAGAAGGGGACGAAGACGATACCCACGGAGATCGCCACCAGCATACCGAAGAAGACACCCGTACCGATTCCCTGGCGGCTCGCCGATCCGGGCCCCGAAGCGAAGACCAGCGGCAGCATACCCAGGATGAAGGCCAGCGAGGTCATCACGATCGGGCGGAAACGCAGCCGCGCGGCGTGCAGCGCCGACTGCACCAGATCGCCGCCGCGGTCGACCTCCTCCTTGGCGAACTCGACGATCAGGATGGCGTTCTTGGCCACCAGACCCACCAGCATCACCAGTCCGATCTGGAAATAGATATTGTTTTCCAGCCCGCAGAGCCAGTTGCCCACATAGGCGCCCAGTCCCGCGATCGGCAGCGACAGGATCACCGCCACCGGCACCGACCAGCTTTCGTACTGCGCGGCGAGGAACAGGAAGACGAAGAGCAGCGCCAGCGCCAGCACCAGCCCCGTCTGGCCGCTGGCGTGTTTCTCCTGATACGACAGTCCGCTCCACTCGACGCCGATATTGGCCGGCAGGTGCTCGCGCACGATCTGTTCGAGCGCCTCCATCGCCTGTCCCGAACTGTAACCGTGCGCCGCCTCGCCCGAGATGGTCGCGGCATTGAACATGTTGAAGCGGCGGATCGTACCGGGCCCGGTTGTGTAGTGCGTCGTACCGAGGGCCGTGACGGGGATCATCGCACCGCCGTTGCCGCGCACATGGAAGAGGTCGAGATTGCTCTGGTGCGCACGGTAGGGCGCCTCGGCCTGAACGTAGACGCGGTAGATACGGTTGAACATGTTGAAGTCGTTGACATAGACCGAACCGGTGAAGGTTTTGAGCGTCGAGAAGACATCGGACATCGACACGCCCAGCAGTTGCGCCTTGTCGCGGTCGACGTCGTAGTAGAGCTGCGGAATGTCGCTCTGCATCGACGACGACAGCCCCGCCAGTTCGGGACGCCGCTCAGCGTAATACATCAGCGTGTCGACGGCCTGCTGCAAGTCGGTATAGGTGCGGTCGCCGCGCGCTTCGAGCACCATCTCGAAGCCGCCCGAAGTACCCAGACCCGGGATGACGGCGGGCGAACTTAGGTAGACCTTGCTCTCGGGATAGAGCGACAGCTCGTCGCGCACCTCCTCCATCAGTTCGTCGATGCTCTCCGACGTACGGTCACCCCACGGTTTGAGAATCACCGTCAGCTGGCTGTGCGCCTGATTGCTGCCCAGTCGGGGCGACGACCCCGTCACATTGAGCACATACTCCACGTCGGAAAGGCCCATCAGGTACTTCATCGCACGATCCGTCACACGACGCGTCCGTTCGAGCGTCGCCCCTTCGGGAAGTTCCAGCTCGACGGTGAAATAGCCCTGGTCCTCCTTGGGCATGAAACTCTGCGGCGTGATGCGGTTCATCAGCCAGATGCCGACGAGCAGGATGCCGAAGGCCGCCAGCATCCGCCGCGAATGGCGCAGGCTGCCGCGGATTCCTCGCTGGTAGACCGTATTGCCGCGCCGCAGCCAGTAGTTGATACGCCGGAACAGCTTGGGTTTGCGGCGTCCGTTGTCGGGGCGCAGGAAGTAGGCGCACATCACCGGACTGAGCGTCAGCGCCACGACGGTGGAGATAATGACCGACACGGCGATCGTAATGGTGAACTGCCGGTAGAGCTGCCCCGTGATGCCGGCCAGGAAGCTCACCGGCACGAAGACGGCGCACAACACGAGCGACATGGCGATGAGCGCGCCGCCGAGCGACGACATGGCCTTCTTGGTCGCTTCGTAGGGCGACAGCCGTTCCTGTTCCATGATGCGCTCGACGTTCTCGACCACCACGATCGCGTCGTCCACGACGATACCGATGGCCAGAATCAGGCCCAGCAGCGTCATCATGTTCAGCGAGAACCCGAAGACGAGCATCACGCCGAAGGTTCCGATCAGCGAGATCGGCACCGCCACGATCGGGATGAGCGTCGCGCGCCAGTTCTGCAACGAAAGGAAGACCACCAGAATCACCAGCAGCAACGCCTCGAACAAGGTCTGATAGACGTGGTGGATCGACTCGGAGATATAGGTCGTCATGTCGAACGGTATCTGGTAGGAGATTCCTTCGGGGAAGTTGCGGCTGATCTCCTCCATGGCCTCTTTCACCGCGTCGGCCACCTCCATGGCGTTGGCGCCCGGCAGCATGTTGATGTTGAGCACCGCGGCATTTCCCCCGTTGATACCGCTCTCGGTGTTATAGGACGACGCTTCGAGCGAAACGCGCGCCACGTCGCGCAGGCGGATGATCGAGCCGTCGGGGTTGGCGCGGACGACGATCTCCTCGAACTCGCCCACCGACGACAAACGCCCCTGCGCCGTAATGGGGATCGTCACATCGAGATCGGTCATGGGCTGCTGCCCGAGCACGCCGGCGGCCGATTCGCGGTTCTGATCCTTCAATGCCCGCTGCAAGTCCTGCACCGTCAGCCCCAGATTGGCCAGCCGGTCGGGCAGCACCCAGATCTGCATGGCGTAGTAGCGCGATCCGACGTTCGAGACGCTGCCCACGCCCGGCACGCGCCGCAGCATGTCCAGCACGTTGAGCGTCGCGTAGTTGCTCAGGTAGATTTCGTCGAACTTGGGATCCGACGACAGCAGCGTGATCGTCAGCAGTTTGCTCGACGCCTGTTTCTCGACCGAGATGCCGTTCTGCACCACCTCGGCCGGCAGCCGGCTTTCGGCCAGCTTCACGCGGTTCTGCACCTCGACGGCCGCCAGGTCGGCATCGGTGTCGATGTCGAAGGTGATCGTGGCGGTGAAGCCGCCGGAGTTGGTCGACGACGACTCCATGTAGAGCATCCCCGGCGTACCGTTGAGCTCCTGTTCGATCGGCGTGGCCACCGCCTGCGTCACGGTCTGGGCGCTGGCGCCCGGATAGGAGGCGCTCACCTTCACCACGGGCGGGACGATCTTGGGATACTGGTCGATGGGCAGCAGCGCCAGTCCGATGACGCCCACGATGACGATGATGACCGAGAGAACGGTCGAAAAGACCGGCCGGTCGATAAAGAAATCGCTCTTCATAGGCTGTCGTTAATTGGATGCCACGCCATTGTCGCGCCGGAGCTCGACCGCCTCGACGCGCATACCGTGATTGAGTTTGTGGTAACCCTCCACGACGATCCGTTCGCCGGAGAGCAGACCGCGTTCGACCACCGTCTTGTTGTCCAGCTCGGGCCCCGTCTCGATAAAACGTTTTTCGACGACGCTGTCGGGCCGCACGACGAAGATGTAGGCACCGCCTTTCTCGATCACGATCGCCTTGGACGGTACGACCACGGCATTCTCACGCACGTCGAGCAGCAGCTTGACCTTGGTGAACTGGCCGGGCAGCAGGATATGGTCGGGGTTGGGCATCTCGGCGCGCACGGAAAAGGTTCCCGTCTCGGGGTCGACCTGCGGGTCGGCGAAATCGACCAGCCCCCGCAGCGGATAGCGCGAGTTATCGGGCAGGGTGACGGTGATGTAGGGGTTCCAGCGGCGCGTGGAATCCTTCTGCCCCAGATTGACATTGCGCTCCTTGCTGCGTAGGTAATCCATGCCGGTCATGCTGAAATCGACACGCACCGTATCGCTCTTGACGATGGTCGCCAGCAGCGACTTGCCGCCCGGCCCCACGAGGGTTCCGATGTCGGCGTTGCTGGCGCTGATATAACCCGTGATGGGCGACTGTACGGTGGTATAGCCCAGCGCCGTGGCCGCCTGCATCAGGTCGGCTTCGCTCATCAGCACGTTGGCCGTCGCGCTCTCGTAGGCGGCCGTCGCATTGTCCAGATCGAGCTGGCTGGCGGCATTCTGCGCATAAAGCGGGCGGATGCGTTTCAGGTCGCGCTCGGCCTTCTGGGCCAGTGCGCGATCCTTGTTGAGCTGCGCCTTGGCCTTGTCCACGCGGGCGCGGTAGATCTTGGGGTCGATGATGAAGAGCGTCTGCCCCTTCTTCACGTAGCTTCCCTCGCGGAAGAGCATCCGTTCGAGATAACCCTCCACGCGGGCCCGCACCTCGACGAACTGCTGCGCACGGATGCGCCCCACGAACTCGCCGTAGATCTCCACGTTCTGCGTGGCGACCGGCTCGACCGCCACGATCGGATAATGCACCGCCTCGCTTCGAGGACGGAGCAGCCACACGACACCGGCCACAATGACGACCGCCGTCAACGCGATCATGATCCACCCGCTTCGGGTTCGCGGACAAGCCTTTTCGCACCACGAACCGGCTTTACGCACCCATTTGTCAACCTTCGGATTCATACCTGCCCAATCTTATTTTCAAACTTACTTCTGCGGAGATACCCGCATTTCAATGCCGCAAAGATACGATTTCCCGCGAAAAACGGGCAAAAACCGGTGAATTTCATTCTTAATTTTCTCGCCTCGGCAAAGCTCGCGCAAGCGCGGCTCTGCACTCGGCTTAACGAAAACGGTGAGTTTCTCTCTTCGTTTTCTCGCCTCGGCATAGTCCGAACAAGTTCGGCTCTGCGCTCGGCTTAACGAAAACGGTCGATTTTACCTCGCCGACAAACTTCTTTTCAGGTATTCAACGCAAAAAGTATGTTTTTCTTATGTTTTACGACGATAAAAAACCGTCCGAAACGAATCCGGACGGTTTTAAAACACACATCCTCTCACCCTAAAACTCCGATGTGAACTTGAAGCGGATCTCCTTGAAGTTCTCCTGCGCCAGCGTCAGCGCATAGCTCGTATCGGCCAGAAAGACGTCGCGGCCGTGCTTGTCGACCGCCATGTTGGTGTGCTTGCGGCGCTTGAAATCGGCCAGCTGCCCGGCATCGTCGCTTTCGATCCAGCACGCCTTGTAGATCGAGATCGGCTCCCAGCGGCACTTGGCGCCGTACTCGTGTTCCAAGCGGTATTGGATCACCTCGAATTGCAGCGCGCCGACCGTACCGATGATGCGCCGGCCGTTGAGCTGCGACGTGAACAGCTGTGCCACGCCTTCGTCCATCAGTTGATCGACGCCTTTGGCCAGCTGCTTGAATTTCAGCGGATCGGCGTTTTCTATATAACGGAACTGCTCGGGAGCGAACGAGGGAATGCCCGTGAATTTGAGCTTCTCGCCTTCGGTGAACGTATCGCCGATCTTGAAGGTTCCCGTGTCGTGCAGACCCACGATATCGCCCGGATAGGCCTCGTCGATCACCGACTTCTTCTCGGCCATGAAGGCCGTCGGCGACGAGAATTTGAGCTGCTTGCCGCTGCGCACGTGCAGGTAGTTGCGGTTGCGCTCGAAGCGGCCGGAGCAGATTTTCAGGAAGGCGATGCGGTCGCGGTGGTTGGGGTCCATGTTGGCGTGGATCTTGAAGACGAAGCCCGTCATCTTCTCCTCGGCCGGCTCCACGCGCCGCGTCTCGGTCTGCGAGGGGCGCGGCGAGGGGGCGATGTCGATGAAACATTCGAGCAGCTCGCGCACGCCGAAATTGTTGATCGCCGAGCCGAAGAAGACCGGCGCCAGATCGCCCGCCAGATAGGCGTCGCGGTCGAAGGGATCGTAGACGCCCTCGATCAGTTCCGAATCCTCGCGCAGCTGGCGGGCATAGCGCTCGCCCACATGCGCGTCGAGCTCCGGTGCAGCCAGATCGCGGATTTCGACGGTCGACGCCGTAGCCGTCTGCCGCTCGTCGGAGGTGAAGAGCGACAGACCGTGCGCATAGATGTTGTAAACGCCCTTGAACGTCGGGCCGTTGGAGATCGGAAAGGCCAGCGGACGTACTTTGATGCGCAACTCGCGCTCCACCTCGTCCAGCAGGTCGAAGGGGTCCTTGCACGGGCGGTCCAGCTTGTTGATGAAGACCATCACCGGCGTCTTGCGCATCCGGCACACCTCCATCAGGCGGCGCGTCTGCTGCTCGACGCCCTTGGCGCCGTCGATGACGATGATGACCGAATCGACGGCCGTCAGCGTGCGGTAGGTGTCCTCGGCGAAATCCTCGTGGCCGGGCGTATCGAGAATATTGATCTTCACTCCGTTATACTCGAATCCCATGACGGAGGTGGCCACCGAGATGCCGCGCTGCCGTTCGATCTCCATGAAATCGGACGTCGCGCCCTTCTTGATCTTGTTGCTCTTGACGGCGCCCGCCACGTGGATCGCGCCGCCGAAGAGCAGCAGCTTCTCGGTAAGGGTCGTCTTGCCGGCGTCGGGGTGCGAAATGATGGCGAACGTCCGCCGCCGGGTGATCTCTTCCTGTAAAGTCATATCGTTACGGTCGGGAGCGGCGAACCGCTGCTCCCTGCTATTCCATTGTCAACTGTTTCTATTCCGGCTCCCGTCTTTGCGGGAAACCGCGCCGGCATCCGCCGCTCGCTTCACTCGGCCGCCGTCTCGGGCGGATAGTCCGTATTGTAGTGGCAGCCGACCGACTCCTTCAACTCGCGCCCCTGCTTGATAATAAGGTAGGCGACCGTAATCATGTTGCGCAGTTCGCACAACTCGCGGTTGGGCGTCGTCTTGCCGTAGAGCTCCTCCGTCTCGTGCCAGAGCGTTTCCAGACGGCGCATGGCGCGTTTGAGGTAGAGATTCGAACGGATGATGCCCACATAGTTGGACATGATCTGCTGCAACTCGCGCTTCGACTGGATCACGAGCAGCATCTCCTCAGCCGTGGCCGTTCCTTCGAAATTCCAGTCGGGAATACCCTCCTGGATCGTGACCCGATCCAGCTGCGCCACGGCATGGCGCGCCGCCTGGTCGGCGTAGACCACCGCCTCGATGAGCGAATTGGAGGCCAGCCGGTTGGCGCCGTGCAGCCCCGTGCAGGAGGTTTCGCCCAGCGCATAGAGCCGGCGGATGGAGGTCTCGCCGTCGGTCGAGACCTTCACCCCACCGCAGCAGTAGTGCGCCGCGGGCGTGACGGGAATCCAGTCCTTCGTGATGTCGATACCGATCGAGAGACACTTTTCGTAGATATTGGGGAAGTGGCTGCGGATCGCGTCGGCGGGTTTGTGCGTCACGTCCAGATAGACGAACTCCTGGCCGTGCAGCTGCATCTCGCGGTAGATCGAACGCGCCACCACGTCGCGCGGCGCGAGCGACTTCATCGGATGATACTTGTCCATGAACTCCTCGCCGTTTTGCAGGCGCAGGATGGCGCCGAAGCCGCGCATCGCCTCCGTGATGAGGAACGACGGGCGTTCGCCCGGATTGTAGAGCGACGTGGGGTGGAACTGGATGTACTCCATGTTCTCCGTGATGGCCTTCGCCCGGTGGCACATGGCGATGCCGTCGCCGGTAGCCACCACGGGATTGGTCGTGGTCGAATAGACGTTGCCGCAGCCGCCGGCAGCCACTACGGTGAACTTCGCCAGCACGGTTTCGATCGCATTCGTCGTCAGGTCGAGCACATAGGCGCCGAAGCAGGTGACGCCCCGCGTGTGGCGCGTGACGAACTCGCCCAGGTGATGCTGCGTCAGCAGGTCGACGGCGTAGTGCCGTTCCAGCAGGGTGATGTTGGGATGACGCCGCACCGAAGCCACCAGCGCACGTTCGATCTCGGCGCCCGTCAGGTCCTCGTAGTGCAGGATGCGGTGCTCCGAGTGGCCCCCCTCGCGGTTCAGCTCGAACCGCCCGTCGGGCGTCTTGTCGAAGCGCGTGCCCCATGCGATCAGGTCGCGGATCAGCTCGGGAGCACGGCGCACCACCAGCTCCACGGCGGCCGGATCGCATTTTCCGGCGCCGCACACCAGCGTATCGCGGATGTGTTTTTCGAACGTGTCGGGGGCATACGTCACCGAACAGATACCGCCCTGCGCATAGTTGGTGTTGCACTCGTCCAATTCGCCTTTGGTGACGACGGTGACACGGCCGTGTTCGGCCGCTTTGAGCGCGAAGCTCAGACCCGCCGCACCGGAACCTATCACCAGAAAATCGGTTTGCATCTCAAAAGTACGATTAAGTGGCACAAAAGTAACGATTTTTCACGACACGCGGAAAAGACGGCGAGGTTTTTCCGTTCCGTCGCCCGTCTGGCCCTATCGCGTACCGCCGCGACCGAGCAGCTGCTCGCGCTGCATCGTCGCCAAACGCAGGGCCTCCTCCTCGCCGAAACGGCCGCCGAGCACGCACAGCGCCTCGTTGCCGCCTCCCGAAACGACCAGCACCAGTTCGGCCTCGCCCGAAGGCGCGGCCGAGTAATAGCCCGCGACCTCCACGCCCGCCTCCCGTTCGCGGAACAGCCGCCTGCGCGCGGGTTCGGCCGTCAGTGCGGCCAGGTCGGCGCGGAAATCGCTTTCCAGCCGCACGAAAGCCGTCGTATCGGCGGCGGGATCGAGCGTGCGCGCCAGTCCGGTCATCAGCATGATGTTGGTCATGCCGCTCACCTTGTCCAGCAGTGCCGCGGAACGCCGCAACGAATCGGGCAGCGCGGCCACGCGCAACTTCACCAGGCCGACCATCGTACTGTCGAGCCGCATGACCAGCGCACCGTCGCGGTCGGCGTATTTCTGCGCCAGCGTCTCGACCGAGGCCGACGGCTGGGCGAACGCAGCGGCGCCGAACAAGAGCGCGACCGCCGTCAGGAGTACTCGTTTCATCACGGACAGAGTTGATTGTACGGTTGCAAAGGTAGCGATTTTCGGCGACTCCGCACCGTCTGCACGTCGAAAAAGGACCGCCGGCTGCAACCGCCGCGACTTTTTTGCGGGAAAAGCCCGACGGAAAGACCCGACGGTGCGGATTAAATTGTAATTTTGCAGGCGTAAACCGTCCGAACATGGAACGCCATATCGACATCAACCAATTCGACTACGACCTGCCCGACGAGCGCATCGCCAAATTCCCGCTGGCCGAACGCTCCGCCTCCAAGCTGCTCGTCTACCGCAACGGCGCGATCTCGGAGAGCCGCTTCGACCGGCTGGGCGAAGAGCTGCCCGAGGGGGCGATGCTGGTCTTCAACAATACGAAGGTCATCCGCGCACGCATCATCATGCACAAGCCTTCGGGCGCCCGCATCGAGGTCTTCTGCCTCGAACCCCACGCGCCGGCCGACTACGAACGCGCCTTCGCCGTCAAGGGGAAGTGCGCATGGAGCTGCATCGTGGGCAATCTCAAAAAGTGGAAGGAAGGAGCGCTCGTGATCGACTTCACGCTCGACGGCACCCCGCAGCAACTGCGCGCCTACCGCACAGGCACCGGCGGCCGCGAGCAGATCGTGCGGTTCGAGTGGGAGGCCGACCTCACGTTCGGAGAGCTGCTCGAACTGCTGGGACGGATTCCGATCCCGCCCTACCTGAACCGCGACAGCCAGCAGATCGACTACACGCGCTACCAGACCGTCTACTCCAAATTCGAAGGTTCGGTGGCCGCGCCGACGGCGGGACTGCACTTCACCCCCGAACTGATCGCGTCGCTCGGCGCCGCAGGCGTCGAGTTCGAAGAGGTGACGCTCCACGTCGGAGCCGGCACCTTCCTTCCCGTCAAGGACGACGACGCCTGCCGCCACGCGATGCACACCGAACATTTCGAGATCCGCCGCACGACCGTCGAACGGCTGTTGCGCCGCTGGGGCCACATCGTCGCCGTGGGCACCACCTCGGTACGCACGCTCGAATCGCTGGCAGCGCTGGCCTGGCGCATCCGGCGCGAAGGATCGCCCGACGAAATGCGCGCGGTCGGCCAATGGGAACTCTACGACGTCCCTGCCTCCTACACCGGCCGCGAAGCGCTGGAAGAACTGCTGGCCTACATGGAGCGGAACGACCTCGGCACGCTGAAAGCCTCGACGCAGATCATGATCGCACCGCTGGGCTACCGCTGGCGCATCGTGCGGGCGATCGTCACCAATTTCCACCAGCCCAAATCGACCCTGCTGCTGCTGGTTTCGGCCTACGTCGGCGAAGATTGGCACAGAATTTATGACTATGCCCTCCGGAACGATTTCCGGTTCCTGAGCTACGGCGATTCGTCCCTGCTCGTCAACGACGCGCCGTTCGCCGGCTGAATTCCCGCCCCGCGGCCCCGATTCGGCACACGCATTGCACACGACGATGCAGAGCGCACCGCCCGGCTCTCCGTCGCCGCACGAAAAGCGCGAAAAGGTCTCCCCGCCGCACAATAAACCGGCGAACGACTCCGTTATCGAATTGATAATTAACAAATAAAACAAACGCAAAAAACAATACGGACATGCAAATTGTAGATGTACATGCACGAGAGATTCTCGACTCGCGGGGCAACCCGACCGTCGAGGTCGAAATCACGACGGCATCGGGCGCCCACGGCCGTGCGGCCGTACCCAGCGGCGCCTCGACCGGCGAACACGAAGCGCTCGAACTGCGCGACGACGATCCCCGCCGTTACGGCGGCAAAGGGGTTCAGAAGGCCGTGGAGAACGTCAACCGAACGCTGGCTCCCCTGCTCACGGGAATGAGCGTGCTCGACCAGACCGGCATCGACCGTGCCCTGCTGGCCGCCGACCACACCCCGACCAAATCGAATCTCGGCGCCAACGCCCTGCTGGGCGTATCGCTCGCTGCGGCACATGCCGCGGCCAACTACCTCGGCGTGCCGCTCTACCGCTACATCGGCGGCGTGAACGCACACGTGCTGCCCGTGCCGATGATGAACATCATCAACGGCGGTTCGCACTCCGACGCACCGATCGCTTTCCAGGAGTTCATGATCCGGCCGATCGGCGCCCGCACCTTCCCCGAAGCGGTGCGCATGGGTGCCGAGGTGTTCCACGCCCTGAAAAAGGTGCTTCACAAACGCGGCCTCTCGACGGCCGTGGGCGACGAGGGCGGATTCGCGCCTGCGCTCAACGGTACGGAAGACGCCATCGAAACGATCATCGAGGCGATCCGCGCCGCCGGCTACCGCGCCGGCCGCTGCGACGAGCAGGGCGACGTCTCGATCGCCATGGACTGCGCCTCGTCGGAGTTCTACCGCGACGGTCTCTACGACTACACGACGTTCGAAGGCGAAAAGGGCGCCCGCCGCAACGCCGCCGAGCAGGTCGAGTATCTCGCCGCACTGGTGGAGAAGTACCCGATCGATTCGATCGAGGACGGGATGGCCGAAAACGACTGGGAGGGCTGGGAGATGCTCACCGCACGTCTGGGCGCCCGCTGCCAGCTGGTGGGAGACGACCTGTTCGTCACCAACGTCGAATTCCTGCGCAAGGGCATCGAGCGCCGCTGCGCCAACTCGATTCTGGTGAAGGTCAACCAGATCGGCACGCTCACCGAGACGCTCGACGCCATCGCCATGGCACAGCGCGCCGGCTACACGGCCGTCATCTCGCACCGCTCGGGCGAGACCGAGGACACGACGATCGCCGATCTGGCCGTAGCGACCAACGCCGGCCAGATCAAGACCGGTTCGATGTCGCGCACCGACCGCATGGCCAAATACAACCAGCTGCTCCGCATCGCCGAGGAGCTGGGCGACAAGGCCGTCTACGGAATCCCGAAATAAACCGTCTCGCAGCGGTTCCGCTGCCGGGAGAAGGGAAACGCCCCTTTGCCGAGAACTGCAAAGGGGCGTTTCCAATTTACCCGAAAGCATACCGCCGCGCAGTGCGGCTCCGCCCTATGCGATCACCAGATCGACGCCCGCCTCCTCGGCCATGGCGACCGCCTGCTCCGAAATGCGGCTGTCGGTCACAATCACGTCGATCTCTTCGAGCGAACAGATACGGCCGAAACCGCGCTGCCCGAACTTCGACGAGTCGGCCAGAATGATGATCTTCGACGCCGAGCGCATCATCACCTGTGTGAGCTTCGCCTCCTCGATCGTCGAGGTGGTGATCCCGTGTTCAAGATCGATGCCGTCGACCCCGAAGAAGAGCTTCGAGCAGCTGAAATCGCTCAGCGCCGCCTCGGCGTAACCGCCGATCGCCGACAACGACTTCTTGTGGACGCACCCGCCCAGCTGCACGACGTTGATCTCCTCGACGTCGTTGAGCAGCACCGAGGTTTTGAGGAACGTGGTCACCACGTTGAGATGCGAGCGGAACTCGCGCTTGATCGCCTCGGCGAACGCATAGATCGTCGATCCCGAAGCCATGATGATCGAATCGTTGTCGTTGAGCAGTTCGACCGCCTTCCGGGCGATGCGCTCCTTCTCCTCGCGGTTGACATTGCCCTTCACGTGGACGTCGGTATCCGCCACGTGGGGATTGGCCGAACGGGCGCTGCCGTGTACCTTGTACAACAGCCCCTTCGCTTCCAGTATCTTGACGTCCTTGCGGATCGTCACCTTCGTCACGCCCAATTCGTTGGCCACGTCGGTGATGCGCACGAAGCCGTATTTGTTCAGATGATCGAGAATGTATTTGTGTCTTTCGGCTACGCTCAACATATTCGGTTTGTTTCGATTTTAATTGCGTAAATATAGTAAATATCGACGAGTTCTGCAAAAAAGCGTTGATTTTCTCTCTTCGTTTTCTCGCCTCGGCATAGTCCGAACAAGTTCGGCTCTGCGCTCGGCTTAACGAAACGGTTCGTTTCCAACAGTCGTTTTCTTGCCATGGCATAGTCCGCGCAAGCGCGGCTCTGCCCATTTGGCTTATCGACAACGTCGCTCTGTCTCTCACGGCCGGAATCTCCGGCCGATATTTTCCGCACGGGCACCCGCACCCGCAAAAAAGCGGACGACCCAAAGGGCCGTCCGCCGCGAAAACCGCTAAAAAGAGAGGGCGTTTACTGTTTCCTGACGATCACGTCGTCGATCCAGGCACGGTCGCCCGGCGTATTGTATTTGTCGTACTCGGCCGTCGCCTTATACAGTTTGGTATAGATCTGAATCAGCGTTTTGGCCGTCACGCCTTCGATCACGACCTCGTGGTCGGTAAACTCGAAGCACTTCTTGCTGTTGGCACCGTATTCGGCCGGGAGTTTGTGCTTCACCAGAACGTCCGTCGCATTTTCCGCTGCGACGGCGACACCGTCCGCCTTGACGATCTTCGCACCGTCGGCCTCTTTCAGACGCACCCAGACGCCTTCACGGCCATCCAGGACAGCATTACCGACTTCCAGATCGCCCGTCGTACCGTTCGGTTCGCAATAGGGCGACGACTTGAAAGTCAGCACCACGGTCGTCGGACCGGTCAACGAGGTCATATACGGAATCGGCATGTAGCCGTTGTTCTCCGTAGAACCGAATTTCAGGATACCTGCGGTCAGATACGAACGCAGCATGTAATCCTCCGTCGCCGTAGGCAGCTTCGAAGCGTCCCACTGCGAAAGGAAGAGCCGGTGGTAATCGGCCGGCACCGCGCCGCAACCGCTGTTGGGGTTGGGCATGTTCTTGACCGGCGTGCCGGACGTATAGGCCAACTGGGTCAGGTCGCCCGTCAGATCGTCCTTCTCCGTCTTGGGATACATGCCGAATGCGATGGCCGCACCGTTGCCGCCCCACCAATGTTCGTTGAAATCGGCATAGAAGAGACAGTCGGAATGATCCTCCTTCGCCGTCGTAGTGAAGGTATATTCACCCCACTCCGAATCGCCGAACTTGGAGGCGTCGGCCGAGATGCGCTGAATGCGTGCCGTGTAGGTCGTATTCGCTTTGAGACCGCCGAATACGAAGCGCGGGAATTTGTATTTGGCGCTGGGCAGCCCCCACTTCGAGAAGTTGTAGATCAGTTTCGACCCTTCGAGCAGCTGGAGCGACGTCTTGGTGTCGGACTGCTGCGCCGCGTCGATATCCCACTCAACGATGGCCATGTTGTGCGTCACCTCGAATCCGTCGTAGAGATGCACGACAGGGCGGGTCAGCAACGCCGGCGTATGCACGGCGATGTCGGCCGTGAACTCCGAATTGTATTCGGGCTTGCTCTCGTAGAGCGCCTGCACCGCAACAGCATAGTCACGGTCGGGCGTCAGTTCGCCGAAGGTGCACGACAGCGCGTCGGCATCCACGCTCTGCTCCTTCACCACGGCACCGGCCTCTTTGAGCACGGCCTTGTAGCCGCTCGCGCCGCTCACCGTCTCCCAACTGATCGTCACCGCATACGACGTCGCCGAAGCGGTCGCCTCGGGCGTCTTCAACGGGCCGGCCAGGAAGCCTTCGGTACCGAGCAGGACGGAGACCTTCTCCGAATCGAACTCGGGATTCGGCTCGTAGAGCGCGACGATCTCGAAGATGTAGAATCCCGGCTGCAAGTCGGTAAATTCGTGCGAGAAAACATCGTCGACTCCCTCTGCGGCGGGAACCACCGCCTTGTTCACGAACGAGGGGTTCTCCTGCGGCACGAGGGCTACTTCATAACCCGTCGCGTCGGCGACGCCCGGCCACTCCACCTCGATCGAATTCGCTCCGCTCGTATAGAGAATCCGTTCCGCATCGACCTTCTCCAACGGTTCGGTGCGCTCCTTGACGGCGGACGACATCACCGAGATGTTGTCCAGCACGAAACGGCCCTTGCCGTCCGTCTTGGTCGACGCCCACTTGAACGACGTGGCCGAAGTGGCGCCGTTGACCACGAACGTGCAGGTCGTCCACTTGGCGTTCGCCCAGCCCGAGAAGGTCGGCAGCGAGATGTTGCCGCCGCCCTCGACCGAACCTGCGCCTTCGGCCGTGAAGAGGATCAGATCGTCGGATTTATCGTACAGCGAGATGTCGAACGACACGACGACGGTCTGCGGCGCCGAAGAGAGTTTGTCCATTTTCGGCGTCTGAATCCAACCGTTGTTGCTGCCCGTTCCGAGCTTGATGTAACCCGGGTGTTCGTAGACACGCTCTCCCTGCCAACCGACCAGATCGCGGTTGATGCGGTAGGTCTCACCCAGCGACTTGAAGGCGTCGCCCGCGCCGTCGGTTCCCACCGAGACCTCGCCGTCGGCCTCTTCGAGGCCCGTAATATCCTGACCGGAAACCTGTTTCCCGCCGGGACACTTGCCCTTCTTATTGGCCATCAGGTCGCCGCCCCAGACGAATTTGCCGAAGTCCATCGAGAAAATGAAATTCTCGGACTGGATATTGAGCGAAATCACGTCGTCGAAGATCGTCTTGCCCTCGATGGTCATTTTCATGTTGAGTTTCACCACGCCGATATCGGAGGGGGTTCCCGTGATCGGCAATTCGATCTTGCCGCTGCCCTCGCCTTCGATCGTTCCCGTGTAGTCCTTGATCGCCAGCCCGCGATTGTCGCCGTCGAACGTAAAGGTCATCTCGACGGGTTCGCCGCCCTTCGCCTTGTCGTACTCCACGGCCAGCAGCGCATTCGATGCGACATTGGCTTTCAGGTCGCCCGAAAGCACGGGTTTTTTCACCGTGAAGGTACCGTCGTCCTGCGTGACCTTCACCTCGACGGCATCGCCGCGCGTAGCGCCCATGATCGTAATCACGGCTTCGCGCTCGCCGCCGAGGTTGCGGTCGGCGATCGCCGTGATCCACTGGTAATCCTTGCCGTTGCCGACCCCTTCGGCGGGATCGAGTCGCAACCAGGCCGCCGTCTCCTGCCCTGCGGCGTCCTTACATGCCACCGATGCGGACCATGCCCCCGGCACACGGACCGAGATCCGGGCGGTCGCATCCTTATTATAAGCCACACTCACCTCGTCGGTATTGCGTGTCAATTGGCTCACCTCGTCGGTAATGTCGTCGGTACAACCGGCAACGCCAAAAGACAGGAACAGCGCGGTTGCAGCCATCCATTTCATTAGTTTCATAAAATTCGTCGGTATTAGAGTAATACTATTGGTAAAAATAGTTTTCGGGAAGCATCCCTGCGATGCGCCCCGCCTCCAAGAAAGAATTTCAGATCAGCTTGCGAAAACAAATGTACACAATTTTTCATTGTATCCAAATTTTTCGAAAATAATATTTTTCAGTAGATATCGCCGACAATCCTAAAATAATCCAAAACACACCCTGAAAAACACGCTCCGGCACACGGCAGAAACCTTTCCGGAAAAGAGAGACGGCTCCGATTTCAACGCTCTTCGCCGATTTTTCCTTCGTCGCGTGTTATCGGATCTCTTCAAAAAATTATCGTATAAATTATTGCATAAAACAAATAATAAATTTACATTTGCATCTATAAAGCCATAACCCGCTCTCCAAAAGAGCACGAAACCAAACCTTAAAACACACATCAAAACAAATGAACAGAAACTAACCGAACCTTTTTCATCCCTCCCGGAACAGTTTAGATCGGATCAGTCTGCAACGTGAGGATTCCCGTACCGGACTTTCATATTTTAAATAATTTAAAAATCCGACACGGATGTCCGAACCCAACCGAATGTTAACTTAAACTGTTTTAACAATGAAACAATGTCCTACTCAGAGAGGAGTCCGCACGCTCGCGAACCGCTGCCGGCGTATGGGATTCTTCGTGGTTGCACTTGTTTTGACTGCCCTGACAACCAGTGCCTTCGCACAGGGGGGGGGGAATATCACCGGCACAGTCAAGGACAAGAGCGGTAATCCCATCATAGGTGCAGCCGTCACGATCCCCAACACGGCGCGCGGCACCTCTACCGACATCGACGGTCGCTACACCATCAAAGCCTCAGCCAAGGAGTCGCTGAATTTCAGCTATATCGGCTACCAATCCCAACTCATCCAAATCAACAACCGAACGACGATCGACGTCGTACTGACCGAAGACAACACTTCGCTCGAAGAGGTCGTGGTCGTAGGTTACGGCGTGCAGAAGAAGCGCGACATCGTAGGCGCTGTCGAACAGATATCCAGCAAGGATATCGCCGACCGCATCGGCTCCTACCAGAACGTGTCGCGTTCGTTGCAGGGTGCCATCCCCGGCCTGACGGTCACCTTCTCCGACGGTAAACCCACGCGCGGCGCCTCGTTCCAGGTGCGCGGCGCCAACTCGATCGGTGCGGGCGGTTCGGCCCTCATCCTCGTCGACGGCGTGGAGACCGACATCACGACGGTCAACTCCGAAGACATCGAGAGCATCTCGGTATTGAAGGACGCCTCGTCGACGGCCGTCTACGGTTCGCGCGGTACGTTCGGCGTCATCCTCATCACCACCAAACGCCCCGAAAAAGGCCAGATGAAGATCACCTACAACGGTTCGTACAACTTCTACAAGCGCACCGTGACGCCCGAACTGGTCGACAACGGCTACGACTGGACGACCTCCTACCTCGAAGCGTACACCAACAGCTACGCCACCGATCCGACCAACATCAACAACGTCTTCCGTTTCAGCCGCGCATGGTACAGCGAACTGGAACGCCGCAACAGCGACCCCTCCTACGAGAAGTGGCGGATCAATCCTGCCGACAACCGCTACGAGTACTTCGGCAACACCAACTGGTACAAGATCTTCTACAAGGACTACACCACCGGACACCAGCACAACCTCTCGATCACGGGCGGAACGGACAAGGCGTCGTACTACGTGTCGGGCCGTTTCTTCCATCAGGACGGTATCTACAACGCCGGCGACGAACGCTACAACCAGTACAACGTATTGGCCAAAGGCACCGTGCAGGCGACCAAATGGCTCCGCGTCGAAAACACCACCTCGTTCATGAGCCGTTTTTCGCACCAGCCGACGCTGACCACGGGCGGACAGTCGTTCACGGTGACCCCGACGCGCATGATGAACCACCAGGGCTTCCCGATGACGCTCGAAAAGAACCCCGACGGAACCTGGACCGACGCGGCCGTCTACATGGGCTGGGCCGGATTCGTCGAAGGGAACACGTGGCGCGAAGACGACAAGTTCGACCTGAACAACAAAACGAAATTCACCCTCGATTTCATCAAGGACGTGCTGGTCGGCGAAATCGACGTCAGCTACTATCGCAACCACACCGAGCGCCACATGCTCGCCGTGCCCTACACCTATTACACGGGGCCCGAAAGTTCGGGCGAACGTCCCGCGACCTCGTGGTACGAGGAGCGCTACTACAACCGCGAACGCGTGGCCAGCAACGCCGTGCTGACGTGGACGCCGAAACTGGGCGAAAACCACTGGCTCAAACTCATGGGCGGCTGGAACATCGAGAACATGGACTACACCTCCACGCTGGGGCAGAATACGGGTGTCATCGATCCCGAGCACCCCAGTCTGAGCCTTACCGACGGCGAACTGCCCAAGGCGCAGGGCAACGGCAGCTACTCGGCCAGCCTCGTGGGCACCTTCTTCCGCGTGAACTACGGCTACAAGGGAAAATACCTCGTCGAGGTGAGCGGCCGCTACGACGGCAACTCGAAATTCCCGAGCAACCAGCGCTGGGGCTTCTTCCCCTCGGCGTCGGTCGGCTGGCGTATTTCGGAGGAGCCCTTCATGGCCGGAGCCAAAAGCTGGCTCGACAACCTGAAAATCCGCGCCTCGTTCGGTTCTACCGGCAACGGCCAGGTCGACAACTACCTCTTCCTGAGCAAGATCGCGATCAAGAAGAATCTCGGATTCCTGACGGGCGACAGCCCGCTGATCTACGCCGACAAACCGTCGCTCATCCCCGACGGCCTGACGTGGGAGACGGTCAGCACCTACGACCTGGGTCTGGACTGGGAGATGCTCAACGGCCGGCTGTCGATCGTGGCGGACATCTACCGCAAGAACACGACCGACATGTACGTCGTCGGCCCCGAACTTCCCGCCGTATTCGGTAACTCCGCACCCAAGGGCAACTACGCCGACATGCGCACCGACGGCTGGGAGGCCAGCATCTCGTGGCGCGACAACTTCAAACTGGGCGGCAAGGATTTCAGCTACAACCTGAAATTCGCCATCTGGGACAACGTGACCAAGGTGACCAAATACATGGCCACGACCAACACGCTGCCGACCAACTACGCCACCAACTACTACGAAGGCATGACGCTGGGCGAACTGTGGGGCTACACCTGCAACGGACTGTTCCAGAGCAACGAAGAGGCGCAAACCTACGCCGACTACTCGAAGTTCGCGCAGAACAAGATCGTATGGCAGAAGGGCGACCCGAAATACGAAGACCTCAACGGCGACGGCCGCATCGACAACGGCTCCAACCGGCTGGAAGACCACGGCGACCTGTCGATCATCGGCAACACCTCGCCCCGCTACTGTTACAGCCTCGCCGCGGGTGCACGCTGGAACGGCATCGGCCTCTCGATGGTCTGGCAGGGCGTCGGCCGCCGCGACTGGTACCCCGCCAAAGAGTCGGGCTACTTCTGGGGACAGTACGGCCGGCCGTACAGCATCGCGCTGCCGTGGCACAACGACCGCTATACCGATGCCAACCAGAATACCGACGCCTACTGGCCGCGTCTGATCGGTTACACGGCACAGGGTGCGAATGCGATCCTTTCGCAGCCCAATACCCGTTACTTGCAGAAGGCCCGTTACGTGCGTCTGAAAAACCTGACGATCGACTACACCTTCCCCAAGCAGATGCTCACCAAGATCGGCATCCAGAACCTGCGCATCTACCTTTCGGGCGAGAACCTGTTCACGATCACCCCGCTGAAAAAGTACGCCAAGAACTACGACCCCGAGAACATCTACGCCGGCGACTCCGACTTTTCGAGCACGCGCGGCGGCGACGGTTCGGGCGACGGCGACGGTTATCCCGTCATGCGTTCGTACAGCATCGGTTTGAGTATCACCTTCTAATTTGAACGAAACTATGAAAAGAATAATTTATGCGGCTCTGGCTTGTCTGACGTTCGCCTCCTGCGAGGATTTCCTCGACAAGCAGCCGATCGAGCAGATCGGCACCGACGAATATTTCAAGGACGAAGCTTCGCTGGAAAAATACACCAACGGCTTCCTGAACTCCTACACGCCGAGTTCGGGCGACGTCACGCGCGGCGACGGCAACTGCGACATCATCGAGGTGAAACAGACGTCGAGCTACCTCTACCAACCCGTCTGGAACTCCTCGCTGCAAGGCGGTTGGAGCAACAGCACATGGAACTTCGTCTACTACATCAACACCTTCCTCGAACGGATGCACGAAGCGCAGGGCGTGAGCGAAGCGGCCTTCGCCCACTACGAGGGTACGGCGCGCTTCTGGCGGGCATGGAACTATTTCGAACTGGTGAAGACCTTCGGCGGAGTGCCCTGGTACGACCACGTCGTCCGCTCCGACAGCGAGGAAGACCTCTACAAGCCCCGCGACAGCCGCGAATACGTCATGGAGCGCGTGCTCGAAGACCTCAACTACGCCTGCGAACACTGCTACACCTCGGAGGCATGGGTCGACAACCAGAAGATCAACCGCTACATCGCACTGGCCATCAAGTCGCGCATCTGCCTCTTCGAGGGAACCTACCGCAAATACCACCGCGTCGATCCGTCGACGGGCAAGGCGTGGGATCCCGAATACAACAAGGACAACAAATGGCTGCGCGAGGCGGCCGATGCCTGCGAAGAGCTGATGGAGGCGGGCGTCTACTCGCTCGTCAACTCGCCGGCCGACGTGGCCACGCAATATCGTTCGCTCTTCACGTCGCCCTCCGTGCTCAAACAGGAGGTGATGTGGGCGCGCGAATACAACGACGAGAAGAACGTCCGGCACGACGTGACGTGGTACTTCACCTCGGGGTCGATGGGCCAGGGCTGGTCGCTCGACGCCGACTTCGTCTACACCTATCTGAACCGCGACGGCAGTCGTTTCACCGACCGGACCGACTACAAGTCGACGACCTACGCCGAGCAGTTCGAAAATCGCGACTACCGCTTGCAGCAGACGGTCATCTCGCCCGAATACCGCAAACTGGTCGGAGGCACCTCGAAGCTCTTCGCCCCCGACCTCTCGGTAAGCTACACGGGCTATCAGGTCATCAAGTTCAACATCGACGACGACTCCTACGAAGCGTCGGGCATCTGCTGGAACTGCCTGCCGATCCTGCGCTACGCCGAGGTATTGCTCAACTACGCCGAGGCGAAAGCCGAGCTGGGCGAGTTCGACGACGCGGTCTGGGACAAGACGATCAAACCGCTGCGCGAACGTGCCGGCGTTGACGGAACCCGTCCCACGAAGATCGACGAATACCTGCAAAACGCCTATTACAGCACCGACGACGGCAACCCCAAGATCACCGACTGCGATATTCTGGAAATCCGCCGCGAACGCGCCATCGAGCTGCTGCTCGAAGGACGCCGCTACGACGACCTGATGCGCTGGCATCTGGGCGGACTGCTCAACAAACAGTGGTACGGCATCTACATCGGTGAGGTGGACAAGGCCTACGACCTCAACAACGACGGCGTCAACGACGTATGCGTGACCGACAAGGCGGGCAGCGAACCCGGCGTGAAGTACATCGTCCGCAACTCGGAACGCGCCCTCGAAGACGGCGCCAGCGGCCGTCTGGTCTACAACCTGCAACGTTATTTCAACGAGCAGCGCTACGTCCACCCGATTCCGAAGACGGCACTCGACAAGAACCCCGATCTGGGACAGAACGTAGCTTGGAAATAGCACTCCCGGACGCTGCGGCGGCCGGCCCGAACCGACCGGCCGCCGCAGACATCCGATCCGTAAAACATAACACATTCAAACAATGAAGCGAATCATATATTCTTTGTTATTTGCCGCCGGTGCGCTCTTCGCGGGCTGCTCCGACGACGATACGCAGGCCCCGCTGAACACCCCGATCCAAGAGGGGAACAATCTCTACGGCGTAGTGACGGACCCCAACGGCGCTCCGGTCGGAGGAATCGTCGTGAGCGACGGCTTCTCGTGCGTGGCGACCGATGCCAACGGCGTCTACCAGATGCCGCGCCATGCCGACGCCTTCCATGTCTTCTACCGCATCCCCGCCGACCGTGAAATCCCGATGTCGGAGGGCCGTCCCTGCTTCTGGCAGCGTCTTTCGAAGACGCAGGAACGCTACGACTTCGTTCTGATGCCGCAGCAGGCGGTCGAAACCGACTTCAAACTGGTCTGCATCGCCGATCCGCAGGTACAGAAAGACACGGATCTGGCCCGTTTCAAGGAGGAGTCCGTGCCCGATATCCGCGCGCATGTCTCGACGCTCGAAGGTCCCGTCTACGGCATTACGCTGGGCGATATCATCTTCAACGAGAGGAGCAAAGACGTCACCAACCAGATGATGCCTCCCATCGCGCTGGCCATGCGCGAAAGCGAGATCGGATTGAAACTCTTTCAGGTGATGGGCAACCACGACAACTGCATGACGCCCACCGTCACCGACGAGAGCAGCAACTTCGATCTGGCCGGACGCCGCAACTTCGAATACAAGTTCGGCCCGTGCGATTACTCTTTCGACCGGGGCAACGCCCACATCGTCGCCATGGACGACGTCCTGCTGACGGACGAGAAACACAACCCCTCGGACTACGAAGGGGGCTTCACCGATGCGCAGGTCGAGTGGCTGCGGCAGGATCTGAGCCTCGTCCCGAAGGACAAGCTCGTCATCTTCTGCGTACATATTCCGCTGCGCAACGCCACGTCGTTCAACCGCGAGACCGTGCGCAACCTGCTCAAAGAGTTCGACAACGTCCACATCATGGCCGGCCACACGCACTACGCCCAGAACTATATCGACGGCGACGTCTACGAACATATCCACGGTGCCGTCTGCGGCGCCTGGTGGAAATCGACCATCAACGTCGACGGTACCCCCAACGGTTACGGCGTCTACGACATCTCCGGCAGCAAGATCGAGAACTGGTACTACAAACCCACGCGGCTGTCGAAGGATTTCCAGATCCGCATGTACCGGGGCGAGACGACCTTCGCGGGCGGCTACAAGTTCACCTACACGGCCTCCAACGAGATCGTGGCCAACATCTGGAACTCGGACGACAGGAACTGGAAGGTCGAAGTGTATGAAAACGGCAACAAAACCGGTGAGATGACCCGCGAGAAATCGCTCGACGCATGGGGTGCGGGCTATCACGTGGGAGTCCTGAGCGCGAATCCCGATTCGCACGGCAAGACCACCTACGACCACTTCTACCACTACAAACTCAAAGATGCCAAAGCGGCCGTCGAGATCCGCGCAACCGACTGTTTCGGCAAGGTCTACACGCAGAACGTCTTCACCACGGCCGCAGAAACGGACTACCCGATGGTGGACAACTATCCTGCGGTCGCCGAATAGCCGGTCAGGTCATTCTGCGAATTTTCATCTTGGGCTGACGCCTTATCCCGCAAATGCAATGTCGAATTTATTCTGACATTGCATTTGCTTATTTTTATTTCAGCTTGCGCCTTAGATGCTCCCGCCCGGCAAAAAGCAAATAAATTTACATTGCGCCCGGCTTATTCGTATCTTTGGCTTCGCCGAAGATACTCCGTCTCGGCATAATCAAACATGAATGTTTGCTTCTGCCCTCGACTTTTCGTATCTTTGCGAAGTCCGGCCCGCTCCATGCGGCCGGACTTCACGAATTTACGCAACCGCACTAAAATTACATTCATGGCTACAATCGACTCCTACCGCTCGCCCTTTCCGCACGAGGAGCTTCTCGAACGCGCCCGCCGCATCCGGCACGTGGCGCTCGATATGGACGGCACCATCTACATGGGCATGTCCCTCTTCCCCTGGACCAAGCGGTTCCTCTCCGACCTGACGGAGATGGGCATCGGCTACTCGTTCCTGACGAACAATCCTTCGAAGAGCATCGCCGACTACCTCCACAAGCTCGAAACGCTGGGCATCGAAGCCACGCGCGAGGAGATGTATACCACGGCGCTGGCCACGATCGACTACATCCGCTCGCACTACCCGACGGCCAAACGACTCTTCCTGCTGGGTACGCCGAGCATGATCTCGGAGTTCGAGGCCGCCGGCTTCGAATCGACGGCCGACAGCGCCGAGGACGTCCCCGACGTGGTGGTCGCCGCCTTCGACATGACGCTCACCTACCCGCGCCTGTGCCGCGCCGCATGGTGGGCATCGCAGGGCATCCCCTACATCGCCACGAACCCCGACCGCGTATGTCCTACCGATCAGCCCGTCGTGCTGGTCGACTGCGGCTCGATCTGCAAGTGCCTCGAACACGCCACGGGACGCACGCCCGACATCGTGCTGGGCAAACCCGATCCCAACATGCTCACCGGCATCAAGGAGCGCTTCGGCCTGCGCGCCGATGAGATCGCCATGGTGGGCGACCGCATCTATACCGACGTAGCGATGGCCCGCAACGCCGGCGCACTGGGCGTACTGGTACTCTCGGGCGAGACGACCGAGGAGGTCGCCTCGGCAGCCGACCCGCAACCCGACGTCACGGCGCTGTCGCTCAAAGAGTTCGGAGAACTTCTCAAAGAGGCGCACGGAAAATAGAATTTTCCGCCTGCCGTTTCGCACGAAGGTAGCATTCCTGAAAAGGGATGCTATTTTTTTACAAATATACCTTCTTTTACATTTGATTTTTATTATATTTGCACTAAGAACCAATCTAATTAAAAAACATACGCCTATGAAACCAAACAAAACTCTTTTCGGAGCGTTTGTCATCTCCGTTACACTCATAATCGGCGCCTGTCAGCAAACCGAACTGTCCGACTCCGCCCCGACGCCCTCTCTCCCTGCACCGGCGGCGGAATTCGTCGCAGACGATTCCGATCTGTCGGCAGGCGACGCGGCGGCGGTCGCCCGCATTTTCCGCAACGGCAACCGTCCGACCCGTGCCGGCAGCGGTGCAGTCGTCCGCAACGTCGTGACGATCCGCGACGCAGCAGGGCGTCCGGCAATCTATGCGGTCAACCTGCAAGAGGGCTACCTGCTGGTCTCCGCCACCAAACGCTGCTATCCTATCCTGGCGCAGATCGACCGCGGCACCTTCACACTCGACCGCGAACCGAGCGGGCTGGACGTCGTCTTGCAGGAGATGACCGAGACGATCGAGGCCGCACGCGACTCCGCCGCCGTCTTCGACTGCCGCTCCGCATGGCTTCCCTACGAAGAGCGCACCCGCCCCGAACGGGTACAAACGCGAATGACCGACGACGAGTTCTACGACATCCAGAACGAATGGTATGGAAAATGGTTCGCGGAAGGAGCCGACACGTATCGTTTGGCCATCAAACCCGACGACATGCCCGAAGATGCCTATCAGCGTTTCTGCGAAACCGCTATCGGCGACGACGCTTGGGTCGACACCCCCTACAACTGCATGGAGTCGGGAATTATTACGGTCAAATACCATGAATCGGGAACAAAGAAAGGCCCGTTCCTCACGACGAAATGGAGACAATATGCCCCTTATAATTCGCAGATAGGCGGGGAAAAGCCCTTGGGCTGCGTAACCATCGCCGTCGGCCAACTGATGCGCTACTACCAACACCCTGCCTATTTCAACTGGTCGGACATGCCCGACGAAACGAGCAACCCGACCTTATCCTCTTTTTTAGCGCAATTGCACGGAGAACTGCGCGTATCCGACAGCGGCGCGAGCAATATCGACCATGCGAAACGGGTGCTCGAAAGTTACGGATACAGTTGTTCGAAAAGAGGCCATGACGCCTCGACCGTCTATACGATGTTGAACAGCAATCTTCCAGTCTATACGGATGGACAGGATAGAGCCCGCGATAAAGGCCACGCTTGGGTAATTGATGGCAGCAACTCGATAACCGCCTATACGGAATACAAGTTATATGCGCTGAACAACGGACTTCCACGACCTTGGTACATCGAACTCGATTCCGAAAGGGTCTATCATGCACAGAATGTCTTCTTCCACATGAACTGGGGGCAATACGCAAACCAAGACGGTTGGTTTTTAGACAGCAGTATCCAATTCCCCAATAAAAACAATGAGATATGCAACTACTCTTCCGATCGACAAGATCTTCTCATTACGGGATTTTAATATAATATTGAACGAATGAAAAAACATACAACCATCTCCATCGCCCTGCTCGCGTTGCTTTGCTGTGCCTGTGAGGAAAAGCAAGTAGGTGGTGACTGGGATTTCCATGACGCTTATATTCTCGATGGCGAAAATCTCATCGAGGCACACGGATACACCGTCGAATTGCCCGCACAGCAGTGCACCGTCGATCTGCAAATCGTTTCGTCGGGAATCTACAACCAACAAAGTATCGATCTGGATCACTTCGGCATGAACCTCCCCGACGCTATTTCCGTCACGCTCACGAAGAAACTCGAAGAGGCCGAGATATACGACTACACCGTCGATTCTTGGGGAGTCGTACACAAAGATCGACCGCGCTATCTGCAAACCGTCAGCATAAGTGCAAAACAAAATGCGTTCAAACTCCCCAGAATTGTAAAATTCAGGATTTGGACACCCGGGGCCTTAGACAGCAGTGCCGCCGACATCACCGTCCGGCAGGCGGGAACGAAATAACGGTTACTGATTATGAAAAAACTGATTACCGTTCTGCTTGCGCTGGGCGCGATGCTGAACACCTCCTGCAAGGACGACGTCGATTTCGAAGGCGGCGTATACCTCGCCCACGACGTCTTCCTGCTCGACGGCGATGAACTGATCTTGCTGCACGAACATACGATCGATATCGACTCCAAGCAACGTGACGTCGACCTGCAAATCGTATCGGAAGGAGCCGTAAAGATCGAAAAACTGGATCAATCACCCGAAATTACCCTTACGATCCTGACCGGATTCACGGGGAACGATGCTGTTATCTACGACTATATTCCGATCAAGGTTGACGGCGAGACACGGAACATTCCGCGATATGTACAGACACTCAGAATAATCGCAGAGACGAACGGGCAAAAGCAAGCGAGAGACTGTCGATTCCGAATTATCACACAGAATAATCCGATGCCCGAATGCGCCGACATCACCATCCGGCAGGCGGGAGCGAAATAACGAACACCTAATTATGAAAAAGATATTCGCCATACTGATTGCGCTGTCGGCACTCTCGAACTTCTCCTGTAAGGAAAAAGAAGAGGAGTACACCGAAGGGGGTCTTGTCTTCGGTGGAATCTATATGCTCGACGGGCAACAGCTCGTGGAAACCGACGGATACATTCTCGAACTGCCGGCCGAACAAAACACCGTCGAGTTACGGATCGTTTCGAAAGGTGTTCAAGAGTTCGGTATCGGAGGATACCCGATGTCCGGACTCGGAGAATACAAGGTCGAAGGATTCACCATAAAGGTCACCCCCGATCCGGCATCGGAGAAGTTGGAAATCTACGACTACATCGACGTAGAATACAAAGGCGAACAGCACCGTATTCCACGTTATCTCCAAACGCTCCGTCTCGGCGCCGACACGAACACCGGACAGCAAAAGGAGATCCGGATACGGTTCATCACGAACATTCCGAACTATTGGATGGAGTGGAGTCAACTCACCGTCCGGCAGGCGGGCAGATAAAGGAAAAGGAGCCTTACGACTCCTTTTTTCATGCTGCAAACAGATCGTTCCCGACCTTTTCGTCGAATCTTTTCTCCGTCTTCTCACCTCGGCAGAGCCCGCGCAAGCGCAGCTCTGCACCCGCCTTAACGAAACCGGCCCTTACCGCAGCACGATGTCGCTCTGACCGGCCAGGCGGCCGTCGGCATAGACCTCGACGCGGTAGGTTCCGGCCGTGAAGCCGGCGCCGTCGTTGTAGTAGACGCCCACGGCCAGGTCTTCATTCTGGTAGTCGACGTCGCGCGAAGCGGTGTAGGTCAGCCGCTCGCCCTCGAACTCGAAGGTCGCCGCCGATGCATTGGACTGCACGTACCCGTCGGGCGAGGTGATGCGCACATAAACCGTCCGTTCGCCCGGCTCGGCCAGGTCGTTGCCCGCCAGCGTGAATTCGACGCGCAGGCGCGAGGCGTTCTTCACGCGCGACACCTCCTTGTCGCGCGCGTTGAGCGGCACGAGCCGGATGCCCCGTGCGCGGATCACCGCGCCCTGACGTACCTTGGTGCTCAGCTCCGAAGCCTTCTCCTCGGCCACTTCGGCACGCAGGTTGGCCGACGAAATCTCCTTGCGGTAGGAGACGTTCTCCTTGATCAGGTTCTTGTTGAGCGTATTGAGCGAATCGATCTGACGCAGATAGCCGCGCATGATCGTCCGCATGGTTCCGATCTCCTTCTCGTACTTCTTGATCTTGGCGTAGCTCCACGAACGCTCCTTGGTGAGCCGCTCCATGAGCGAATCGGCGCGGCTGCGTTCGAGACCGAGGCTCTGCGAAATGCTGTCGTTCGAAATTTGAAGGTTGTCGAAATCCTCCATCAGGTGCGAGAGGTTGCTCTTGATCGAATCGCGGTCGACCAACAGCAGATCGTACTCCTCCTGCTGCTGACGGTGGATATTGAAGTAGAGGATCGACAGCGCGGCCAGGATGACGGCCAGGATGACGATGATCGTCTGGTAACCGCGGATCGATTTGGCGCTCTTCGGAGCCTCCATTCGATCGTCGTCCTCGTACTGCGACGGATTATAGTCTTTATTCTCTTCCATAACGATACGGTTTTGGTCTCAAAGATAGAATTTTTTTCGGAAACGGAGAAATCACACCGTCCCGATCGTCGCATCGAGCCACATCCTCAACTCCCCGACAAGCGCTTCGCGCCACGCGAACTCCCGTCGCAGGCCGAATCCATGGCCGCCGGAGGGATAGAGATGCAACGCGGCGCCCGCGCCAGCCGCCAGCAGGCATTCGGCATAACGGCACGCGCCGAGCGGCGTCACGGCGCCGTCGTCGGCCGCCGCGGCGAGAAAGGCCGGAGGCGCCGCCCGATCGATCCGGTAGAGCGGGGAACGGCGTTTGGCTTCCAGGCCGTGCAGCTCGCGGCCGAACATGCGCAGCATCGAAGGACGATGCGCGAACTCCTCCTCCATGCTCACCACGGGATAAAACAGCAGCTGAAAATCGGGACGCCGCGCCGCAGGCTGCGCGAGTGCCGCGCAAGCCGCCAGATAACCGCCGATCGAGGCGCCCAGCACACCGGTCTTCACGCCGTCGAAACGATTGCGCAGCAACTCCGCGGCCCGTTCGACATCCTGCTGCGGAAGCGCCGGATCGCCTTCGGGCAGACGGTACTTCACCACACCGGCGGCGATGCCGTGTGCAACGAACCATTCGGCGAAGGCAACCCCCTCGTGTTCCGTGCTGACCTTACCGAATCCGCCGCCCGGACAGATCGCGACGGCCGCGCGCGGCGCGCCGTCCGGTTCGAAAAGCAGCAGCGTACCGCCGCACGCCTCTTCCGCGCGTGCGACCGCTTCCGATGCCGACACCTCCCGCTGCGATCCGCCGCGGCCCTCCGCCAAATCGATCTGCGTCAGTTTCATCTTCACCTGATTTTGCTGGTCAACGGATATTTCAGCCCTTTATACCCCGTGATATAGGCATTGACGCTTCCCACGCGGATGGGCGATTCGAGGTGAAGGGGAATCTTGTTCTCGTCGTCCGACAGCCAGATGAAGAACTCCGATCCGTCGGTGAACGAGAAACTCTCGGAGGTGCCGATCTGGCAGGCGAACTTCAACGTGTTGAATTTCCCCATGTTGCGGATTTTCTTCACCTCGCGCCCCTCGAAGCGGTAGCGCAAATGGCGGATCGTATCTTCGAGCACCATCTGCAAGACACGCTGCTCGCCGACGCGGAACGACGCTGCGTCGGCGCTGCGCATGTTGAAAAAGAGCGACACGGCGTCCATGCTCACGTCGGTGAGCGCCATCTCCTTCCGGTTTTCGGGCAGCGTGCGCCGCTGCCAGCGGGTCGCCACGCGCCGCGCCGGCCAGTCGTAGTCGAACCGGCTGCGGAAGGTATAGCCCCCTTCGTGGATATCGCTCGTGAATCGCACGGTGCGCAGCGTCGCGGTATCGACCCAGATGTTGTACCGGTCGTCGAGCGAGAAGAACCACCGGAACGAGGCCAGCGTCTTGCCCTGTCCGAAGACGTTATAGACGGTCTGTCCGTCGAGTTCGACCTCGGAGGTACGCACCACGACGGTGGCCACCTCCGTATTGGGCACCAGCTTGGCGCGGTAGCTGACACGGTAGAACAACTCTTCGCCGGGCACATAGATCTGTCCCGCGGCGGAGAATATGCCTCCCGTCAGCAGAAAAAGTATGAGGATTCGTTTCATCGTAAGTTGTTTCATCTGTCATTCACCGTTTTCGTTAAGCCGAGTGCAGAGCCGCGCTTGCGCGAGCTTTGCCGAGGCGAGAAAACGAAGAAAAAAAATTCACCGTTTTCGTTAAGCCGAGCATAGAGCCGAACTCGTTCGGACTTCGCCGAGGCGGGAAAGCGTCTGTTAATAAACAAACGGGTTCCGCGCTGCTTTTATTTTCGCGGCGTCAGGAGATCATCGAGAAATCGATCGACTTCTCCCCCGAATAGCGTCGTTTCAGTTCGCGCAATCCGGCGTGCTCGGGCGCCGCGAGCGCCGCATCGGCGGCGAGCACCCCGCCGGCCGCATCGCGCGTAAGTTGCAGAATCTGCACGTCGAGCGTCGGATTGGCTATCTTCAAATCAAAGGCCATACCGCTCTGCTGCGTACCGGCGATATCGCCCGCACCGCGCAGTTTGAGGTCGAGCTCCGCAAGGCGGAACCCGTCGTTGGTCTGGCACATCGCGTCGAGCCGCGCCCGCGCCTCCTTCGAGAGTTTCTCGCCCGACATGAGGATGCAGTACGACTGCTCGGCGCCGCGCCCCACGCGCCCGCGCAGCTGGTGCAGCTGCGACAGGCCGAAACGTTCGGCCGACTCGATGACCATCACCGTGGCATTGGGGACGTCGACCCCCACCTCGATAACCGTCGTCGAGACCAGTATCTGCGCCTCGCCCGACTTGAAGCGGCGCATCGCCGCCTCCTTGTCCTCGGGCTTCATGCGGCCGTGCACCACCTCGACGACGTACTCCGGCAGCGGAAAGTCGCGCGAAATGGCCTCGTAACCGTCCTGCAAATCCTTGTAATCCATCGATTCCGACTCTTCGATCAGCGGGTAGACCACATAGGCCTGACGGCCCCGGGCGATCTCCTGCCGCAGAAACCCCCACACCCTGAGCCGCGCCGCATCGGTGTAGTGCACCGTGCGCACGGGCCGGCGTCCGGGCGGCAGCTCATCGATCACCGAGACGTCGAGATCGCCGTAGAGCGTCATGGCGAGCGTCCGCGGAATGGGCGTGGCGGTCATCACCAGCACGTGGGGCGGCTGCTCGTTCTTCGTCCACATCCGCGCCCGCTGTTCGACGCCGAAACGATGCTGCTCGTCGATGACGACCAGCCCCAGGTTGGCAAAGCGCACCCTGTCCTCGATGAGCGCATGGGTTCCCACCAGCAGCTGCACCTCGCCCGAGGCGACCCCTTCGAGTGCAGCGCGGCGTTCGCGGGCCTTCGACGCACCCGTGAGGATCGCCACCCGCACGGGCAGCCCGTCGAGCAGGCGCGTGAGCGTGGCGTAGTGCTGCCGCGCCAGAATCTCGGTGGGGGCCATCATGCAGGCCTGAAAACCGTTGTCGACGGCCAGCAGCATCGACAGCAGCGCCACGAGCGTCTTGCCCGACCCCACGTCGCCCTGCAACAGCCGGTTCATCTGGCAGCCCGTCACCGTATCCTGCCGGATTTCGTGCACGACGCGCTTCTGCGCCCCCGTAAGCGGAAAGGGCAGCTTCTCCCTGTAAAACGTATTGAACGACTCCCCCACGCGGGCGAAATAGAAACCGTCGTTTCGGGCCAGACGCTCCGAACGGCGCGCCATCACGTTGAGCTGCACGCCGAGCAGCTCCTCGAATTTGAGGCGGTACTGCGCCTGCCGGAGCGCCTCCGGCGACTGGGGGAAATGGATGTTGTAGAGCGCTTCGCGCAGGGTCGCCAGTCCGTACTGCCTGCGCATCTCGGGAGGCAGCGTCTCGCCGATGCGCTCGCCCGCGATCCGCCACGCATTGCTCACGATCGTATGGAACCCTTTGGTTCCCAACACCGACGACAGCCGCTCGGTCGAGGAGTAGATCCCCTGCAAACCGCTCTCGGCACGCCGCGACAACGCCTTTTCGACGGTCTCCACCTCGGGATGCACCAGCGAGAGTTCGTTGCGGAAGAACGACGGGCGGCCGAAGACGAGGTATTCGCGCCCCACTTCGATGCGCTTCTCGATCCACTTGATCCCCTGGAACCACACCAGCTCGGCCTGTCCCGTGGCATCCGCGACATAGGCCGTGAAGCGTCGTTTGCGTCCTGCGCCGGCATAGGCCACGCCGGTGACGCGACCCCGGAACTGGACGAGCGTCTGCCCCGAAGCGCCGATTTCGGCGATCCGGTAGATCTTCGTGCGATCGATATAGCGGAACGGGAAATGGTAAAGCAGATCGCCCACGGTCGCTATGCCCAACTCCTTGTCGAGCAGTTTGGCCCGTGCCTCGCCGACGCCGGCGATGTATTTCACGTCGTCCGTATACCAGTTTCCCATCGCGGCGTTACAATTCGTTGAGCACCCGCTTGGCCTCGGCCAGCCGCTCGTGCAGGTCGGCGGCCGGCTCGCGCGATGCGAAGGGGGCGATGACCGCTTCGAGCCGCGCCCGTTTTTCGTCGGACCCGGCCGAGTTCCCGCGGCCCGGTTCGGCGCGCAGGATACGGATCTTCTCGGCATCCTGAATCCCTTCGCGCAGGCGCTCGAAACGGATCGACGACCGACCGCCCGGATAGACGACGTAGGTATCGCCCGCAGGCCATGTGCGGAAACGCGAATCGCGCAGCGGGTCTTCCGTCCACGAGTTGTAGGCCCAGCGCAGGAAGCCGTCGTAGCCGTTGGCCACGGCGTACCACGCCGCCACGGTCGCCTCGGCCGGATCGGAGAAGGTGAACATGTTGGGATAGCGGTGCGAGCAGCAGACGTAGTAGGTCGTCACCTGCCCTGCGGCGCGGCGCGCGGCGATATCCTCGGGAGCGACCTCCTGCCGAGCCGAGACGCAGATGTCGTGCAGCTGCGGGTAACGCTTGTAGCTGTCGTGGTTGTCGGCCAGCGCGATGCCCAGCTGCGGAGCGTGTTCCGCGAGGAAGGCCACGGCGATCTCCATCTGTTCGGGCGACCGCTCGTCCATGGCGATGCAGGTCTTCGCCAGCCACCCCTTTTCTTCCAGATGCCGCACGAAATCGGCGAGGAACGGCCGCCACATCTCGTCGAAGGCGGGCTGGCCCGGTTCGGCCTTCACGTCCACCCACTCGCCCGTCGCGGCGTCGCGGTAGTGCAGCATGTTGTTCCACGGCAGCATCGAGTAGCAGTTGATCTGTTTGTCGACGCCCAGCCCCTCCATGAACTCCACCCAGCGGTCGAAGGCCGCATAGTCGTATGTCCACGCGCCGTCGGCGCCCTTCGTCCAGACGATCATGTCGGCGTAGGCGTCGTAGCACTGGTTGTTCCACGGATCCTTGTTGAGCGTCGCCGTGACGACCTTCTGTCCGGCGTCGGCCAGCGGCTTCATCACGGGGCGGAGCGCCTCGAAATGGGCGTCGCTCCACATCTCCGTCCCCTCGACGCGCGCCACGGCGGCGGGATGCTGCCACAGATCGAGGTGGTACCGCCACTCGGAGGGTGCGGGAAGCGTGCGGCCGGTGACCTCCACGGCCAGTTCGAGCCGCTGCTCGTCGCCGTCGCAGGCGACCGTCACCGGCGTGCGGTAGAGTCCGGGCGCGGCATCCTGCGGCACGTCGACGGTGATCCATACCGGACGCACCGTGCAGGCTTCGAGCGCCATCGAAGGCCGCTCGTCGAGCATGTCGGCAGTCAGCACCGCCGCGAAATCCTGCGGCTTGCGCTTGCAGCAGCCGCAGGCGAATTCGTCGCTCATCACGTAGCGCACGAAACGGGTGCGCACCGCACTTTCGGGCAGCCGCCCTTCATCGGAGGTCAGCACCCCTGCCGTACAGACGAGCCGCTCCACGGGCTGCGCACTCCATACGAGCAGCTGCGCCGACACCCGTTCGCCGCGCCATGCCGTCAGGCGGCACGCCGTCCGCGGCTCCACGTCGGGCAGCTGCGACTTGCCGAAGCGGCGATCCGTCGTCACGAACGACGCGCAGGGAGTATCGCCGGCCGCCGACCAGTCGGCGAATGCGTCCGCAGGATCGGCCATTTCCTGAAAATCGGGGAAGGAGGGACGGTCGTTCGCACCGCCGCAGGCGGCCAGCAGCATCGCTGCGACCGGAAGCAGAAAGGAGAGGGTACGTTTCATCGGGTCTATCGTTTGTTTTTACAAAGATACGAAAAGTCGAGCGCAGAAGCAAGCGACAGCTTGATTATGCCGAGACGGAGTATCTAAGGCAAAGCCAAAGATAAGCAAAGTCGAGCGCAATACAAATTTATTTGGACATGGCCGAGACGGAGTACCTTCGGCGAAGCCAAAAATCCGAAAAGCCGAACGGCAGAGGTAGATCGAGACCGCAGCCAAATAAAGATTTTGCCGCGAAACCCTATTTGATTTCAATCGTGCAGCGAACCGTCAACGCCCGTTGAACCGGTAACCGACGCCCAGCATCAGGTTGTTCGGATTGCGGAACTTGTAGAGCTGATATCCGACGTGCAGGAAGACGTTGCGCGCCACATCGGCTTTGAGGGCGAAGACCTGGTAGAACGAATTCGTGTCGTCTCCCCTGCCGATCAGGTTCTTGCCGATACCCAGATTGATCGAAAAGATCGGCATCACGACCTCGCAGCGGATCGACACCCCCACGGCGAACTGCTCCTTGAAGGGCGGACGGTGGAATTTGAGTTCGTCGGCCAGCGGATAGTCGTTGGCGATATGGTCTTTGAGGTTGGCGCTTTCGTCGTACTGGGCGTCGAGCGACAGACCGGCGCGGAAGAACCGGCTGAAATTGTACATCGGGGTGAAATTCAATCCCGCCACAGCGAACGACCCGGGGATCAGGTAGGCCCGGCTCTCCTGCAAGAATCCCTTCTTGCGCAGCGCGCCGTAGAGAATCACGTCGTAGCTCACATAGGGGCGGAACGGATCGCTGCGCCGCACGGCGGCCCTCCGGTCGTCGGCCGCGTCGCGGCCGAAGGTCCGCATCACGCCCACCCGGCCGCCGATGAGGTTGACCCCGCCGTTCGGATAGCGCGTGTTTCCGTTGGAGAAGTGCGTGAGCCCGACGCCCGCCGTCAGGCTCCACCGCGGTGCGAAACGCCAGTTGAGCATCAACCCCAGATTGATGTAGGCATTGATTTTCGAACCGACCACCGTGTTGAACGGATTGGTCTGTTCGTCGAAGGGCTTCCAACCGAACGAGAGGCCGAAATTCCACTCGTAATCCAGCGACAGCCGCTCCGTCAGCGCGGCGATGCGCGCATGCTGGAACACGTAGAGCGCTACGGGCGTACCGACCTCGGCGCTGTTGAAAAAGGTGTTGTAACCCAGTCCGACGCCTTGATAGGTGAAGGGGTAGTTGCGGCCGAAACGGGTTTCGGGGCCGAACTGGAAGGCATATTTCAGATGCACGGAGAGCGTCGTCCCGAACTCTTTCCCCGCGGCGTTGGCCCTCTTGAAAAAGTCGTCCGTGCGGAACAGCGCCCCCGGACTGACGTCAAGGCCGAGTTTGTGGACGAGCGCCTGCGGGCGGGCGAGGCTGTCCGGCGTCGGACGCCGCAGGGATTCGCCCCGCACCGGAGCGGGCAGCGACACGACGGTCAGGCACAGCAGAACAGCAGCAAACGAAGCGGAAATCACGCGCATGGCCTTATTCGTCGGTCTTGGGTTTGAGGATCAGATAGTCGTACGGCAGCGAACTGTGCAGTGTGCCGGTGAAGGTGCGCTGCCGTCCGGCAGGACCGGAGGCGTAGACGGTATAGGGCACGCGGAACTGTTCGAGCGACAGATACACCTCGACGTTCAAACGTTCGTGGGGCTTCGCCGTGACGGTCACCTGCTCGTCGTCGGGGAAGGAGAGCGGAAGCTGCTGGTCGTTCCTCGCGAAGCGGGCCGACGACTCCGCGACGACCGGCGCGCCGTCCGCCATGTCGGGAATCACGATTTCGGGCAGCGGCACACCGAAGATCTCCTCCCGACGATCGTTGAAGTCGTCCGGCCAGAAACGAACCGTCCGTTTCGCGTTCCGGAAGGGCGACACGACCACGGAAGCGGGTTCCGACGAGGCGGTGTTGTCGATCGTGAAGGCATCCTGCAACTCGATCGAATTGTCCCAGCTTTCGAACTCGTCCCAGCGGTAGACCACACTGTCGACACGGTATTTCTCGGTAGGGGCGAACGTCACCGACACCGTTTCGCTTTCGTAGTCGTTCCCCACGAGGATCCGCGTCTTCCAGGGTTCGTCGCGCAGACTCTCGCCGAGGGTGATCCGCAACGTACGGTAGTCGTTGCGCTCGATGCCGAAATCGAGCAGGCCGTCGTCGTAGGTCATGCGGAGCAGACCGTCGCCGTAGAGCAGATGGTTGCCGTAGAGGAGATTTCCCTCCGCATCGTAGATGTCGCCGCGGAGCGAGGTCGTCGGCCCCTCGACCGACAGAATGTCCCAGTTGCCCGCCTCGAAGCGGATCGTGACGGACGTATCGTCCGGCCCGACCGTCACCGAGGGTGCTTCGGGCAGGAAGTCGTCGATGAAAACCCCGTCGTTGCAACCGACGGCCAGCAGAGACGCGACGATCGCCGACAGGGCGTATCTCGAAAAAAGTTTCCTCATTACGTCGGCAAATATAACGAAAAAAGCGGAGCCTGCTACCCCCCCCCACTTTTTTCCCGCCGCCGCCGATTTCATGGCCCGTACAGACGTTTCGCAGCCTCCTGCGACACCCGTACGGAACCATCCTGCCGCTCAGCGGCACAGCCGCCGGTAGGAGCAGTGCATCATCCCTCCGTCGGCGTCGCGCAGGTGCATCGGGCCGCCCTCGCAGTAGCGCCACGCGGCGCAGTCGGCGCACGCACCCCGACGCATCCATTCGCGGCGGCGGAAGGGTTCGAACCGCTCGGTCCACACCTGCCAGAAATCGTCGCGGTAGATATTGCCCTGCGCATAGTCGGCCCGCACCGACGTACAGCCCGAGATGGCGCCGTCGACACGGATCGAGGCCACCGACACACCGGCGTCGCAGTGGTAGAAATGGTCGCGCGCCTCCATCTCGTAGCCGCCCAGAAACCCTTCGCAGGCATAGCTGCACGCGATACGCCCTTCGCGCCGCGTGCGGCGGACGAACTCCATCAGCGCACGGAACTGCCCGTCGGAGAGTTGCAGCGCAGGGTCTTCGGCGGCGCGTCCCGCCGGAAAGATCGCGAACAGCCGCCAGCTCCGCAGCCCCAGCGAGAGCAGGTACTCCTTGAACTCGTCGAGCCGGGGCACGAGCGCCGGCGTGACGCAGGTCACGGCGTCGAAGGCGATCGAAGGCTCGGCGGCGGCCATGCGCACCGCCTCCGCAGCGCGGGCGAAACTGAGCGGATGGCGGCGCAAACGGTTGTGCTCGGCCTCGAATCCGTCGATCGAGACGGTCATCGAGTGCAGTCCCGCCGCGAGCAGTCCGTCGAACCGCTGCGGCGTGAGCGCCATGCCGTTGGTGACCATCCCCCACGGGTATTCGCGGTCGTAGAGCGCACGGCCGATCCGTTCCAGGTCGGAGCGCACGAGCACCTCGCCGCCCGAGAGGACGACCATCACGCGGTGCGGATCGACGCGGGGCGTGATCTGGCGGTCGAGCACGCGGAAAAAATCCTCGGCCGGCATGTCTTGGCAGTCGGGCGAGGCCGTGCAGTCCGAACCGCAGTGGCCGCACCGGAGGTTGCAGCGCAGCGTACACTCCCAGAAGAGCGTGCGCAGTTCGTGCCGCTCCACCGCCTCGCGGTGAAGCCGGCGGTAGAGTTCCAGCCCCAGCCGTTTACGCAGCGAAAGATGTCGTCCGTCCATGCTACTCCTCTCCGGTTTTCTCCGCGAGTACGACGTCGACGCCCGAGCGCTCGAAACGCCCGTACATCCAACTTCCCTCGCCCGGGCCCGTCCGGTCGCTCTCCGCAAAGGCGACCTCGACCTCCTTCCCGGCGAAATCGCCGCCGGCCGGGCCGTCCGTGTCGGTGAAGGTCAGCACGGGCGGCATGTAAAGCACATTTCCGTCGGCTTCGAACGTGTAGGCTCCCCGCGTATCGGTGCGAACGGCCGACGGATCGGAGCCCCAGGACGATCTCCGCACTTCGATGCCCGCGATCGGCGTCCCCGCGGCGTCGGTCACACACCCCTTGACCGTATACTCGGCATAGGGGGTACCGTACATGTCCTCCTGCGGTTCATCGCACCCGCGAATCCGAGCAGGGAGAGCAGCAGCATCCATAGCTTGTTCATTGTCAGCGCATTTAAAGGGTCGTATGCCAAAGTTAGGAATAATTCCCTAACTTTGTGTCATAAAACCGGAAAAAGATGATCGACCTTACGCAATACCGGCGCCGCGCGACGCACGAAGTCCGCATCGGCGCCTGCACGATCGGCGGCACGCATCCCGTGGCGGTGCAGTCGATGACCAACACCGACACGCGCGACACTGCGGCCTGCGTCGCCCAGATCGAGCGCATCGCCCGCGCCGGCGCGCCCATCGTGCGCCTCACGGCGCAGGGGGTGCGCGAAGCCGAGAACCTGCGCGACATCACCGAGCGGCTGCGTGCCGACGGGAATACGACGGCCCTCGTGGCCGACATCCATTTCCTGCCCGAAGCGGCGGCCGTGGCGGCGCAGTACGTCGACAAGGTACGCATCAACCCGGGCAACTACCGCCTCGACCGCGGCGAACTGGAAGCGCTCGTCGCCCGCTGCCGCGAGCGGGGCGTCGCGCTGCGCATCGGCGTCAACCACGGCTCGCTCTCGAAGCGCATCTTCGACGAGTGGGGCGACACGCCCGAAGGGATGGTGGCCGCAGCCATGGAGTTTCTGCACGTCTGCCGCCGCGAGGCGTTCGACCAGGTGGTCGTCTCGATGAAGTCGAGCAACACGCGCGTGATGGTAGCTGCCTACCGGCTGCTCGTCGAGGCGATGGAGCGCGAAGGGATGACCTACCCGATCCACCTGGGCGTCACCGAGGCGGGCAACGGACTGGAAGGGCGCATCAAGAGCGCCGTGGGGATCGGCGCGCTGCTCGCCGACGGCATCGGCGACACGATCCGCGTCTCGCTGACCGAAGCGCCCGAAAACGAAATACCCGTGGCCCGGCTGCTCGCCGACCATTTCCGCGAGCGTCCCGGGACATTCGAGGTGAAACATCCCGAACGCTACTCGCCCACGGTCTACCGCCGCCGAAGCAGCGTACAGACGCCCGTCGTGCGCGACGAGATCACCCCCGCGTTCCGCCTCTTGGAGAGCACGTCGCAGAACCCCACGGCCGAACTGCGTGCGGCGATCCTCTCGCTCGACGGCGACGAACCGGCGGCGGTCGTCCGCCGTTACGACGACACGGATCTCACGACGCTGGCCGTAAAGGCCGCAGCCGACCTGGGACCGCTCTTTCTGGACGGACTGGCCGACGGCATCCGCATCCTCGACGACCGCTTCACGGAGGCCCAGCTGCGCGACGTGGAGCTGATGATCCTGCAAGCGGCGCGCGTACGCTTCTCGCATACCGAATACATCGCCTGCCCCTCGTGCGGCCGCACGCTCTACGACATCGAGGGGACGCTGGCGCAGGTCAAGGCGCGCACGTCGCATCTGAAAAATCTCAAAATCGGCGTCATGGGCTGCATCGTCAACGGCCCCGGCGAGATGGCCGACGCCGACTACGGCTACGTGGGCGCCGCCCCCGGACGCATCACCCTCTACAAGGGGCGCACCGTCGTCGAACGCAACATCCCGCAGAAGGAGGCACTCGACCGCCTCATCGCCCTGATCCGCGAAAACGGCGACTGGCAGGAACCCGAATAACGGCGGTGCCTACATGAATTCGCGCCGGAGCCAGCGGCGCACCGGCTCGTCGTACCATTTCAGCGCGGCGTAAGCCAGCAGGACGCTCACGACGACCGTGCCGGCCGCAGCGGGCCATGCCTCGCCGAGCGTGAGGCCATGGTTGCGCACCCACGCCGTGTAGGTGTAGACGAGCGGGTAGTGGGTGATATAGATCGGATAGGAGATATCGCCCAGAAACTCGCAGACACGCGCCGAACGCCCCGTCACCGTACCGCTCGCACCCGTCCAGACGATGAGCGGGAAGAGCACGACGACGACCAGCGCGTCGTAGAGCCCGTTTTGCCACAGATGCTCCGTCCCGCCGACGCGCGGCACGGCCAGCAGAGCGACCAGTCCAAGCGAACACCACCAGAAGGCGCGGCGGACATGCCCCGGACGCACGAGACGCGAGAGCAGCAATCCTCCGAAGAAGGGATACATCATGCGTGTGAAGCCCACGCCCAGTTGTTCGGCCGTGAGCGACCAGCCGCCGATGATGTCGCCCGAGGGGCTCGTCAGGGCGAAGCGGATCAGCGCCGCACCCGACACGGCCACCAGCACCCCCAGCAGCCATTTCGGAAAACGCCGCACGACGAGGGCATAGAGTATATTGGCGCAATATTCGTAGAAAAGCGACCACCCCGGTCCATTGAGCGGGTGCATCTCCTGCCAGCCGCGCACGTCCATCGACACCGGCACGGGCAGCAGCGTCATGCCGACGAGCATCACCGCGAGCATCTTCCACACCGGCACGGCATGCACCGGCCACATATCGCAATCCTGAAAATAGAACAGCGCCGCACCGACGGCCATGCCCAGCACCACCATGGGTTGCAGGCGGATCAGGCGCCGCTTGAAGAAACCGCCGACGGTCATCCGCCCCCAACGGTCGTCGTAGGCGTAGCCGATGACGAATCCCGAAAGGGCGAAGAAGAAATCGACGGCCAGGTAGCCGTGGTTGAGCAGCTGGTCGAAATGGCTCGTGGCGTGCGCTTCGCAGAGGTGGAAGACCACGACCAGCAGCGCAGCGACGCCGCGCAGGCCGTCCAGAATATCGTAATGGGGTTTGCTGTCGGCATAGGCGGCCGAGGGGAGCGAAGTCTGAGGCATAGGAGTAGTTTTTTCGGAATACAAAAATAGCGAAATCGCAGAAAAAAAGCTCGGATCGCCGAAAGATTCGTATTTTTGCAGCCGGCGGACGGTGCCGCCGCAACGAAACGATACGACCCGAGATGACGATTCTTCCCGCAGCCTATCTGCCCAGCATCGAATACTGCGCCCGTTGGGCGCAGGGGCAGTGCGTGGTCGACGGCGGCGAACACTTCGTCAAGCGCTCGGAGCGCAACCGCACGCACATCCTCACGGCCGGCGGCGTACTCGCACTGACGGTGCAGGCCGTGCGGGCCAACCGCCCGCGCACGCCGATGCGCGACGTGCGTATCGACTACTCCAAGCGCTGGCAGCATCAGCACTGGACGGCGCTGGTCTCGGCCTACAAGGCTTCGCCCTACTTCGACCACTACGCCCCCCGTTTCGAGCCTTTCTACACCCGCCGCTACGAATTCCTCTTCGACTACGACCTGCGCCTCATGGAGACGATCGCCGAACTGCTCGGCCTGCCCATGCCGGCCGTCTCGGAAGCGTATCTGACGGCCGACGAAGGCGATCTCGACCTCCGCCCCAAACGAAAAGAGGGCGCGGACTTCGCGTCCCCGCCCTATATTCAGGTCTTCTCCGACCGCCTGCCTTTCACGCCTAATCTTTCGATCGCAGACCTTTTGTTTTGCGAAGGGCCTCAAAGTCCCGCGCTTTTAAGGCGGTGCCGACTCTGAGCGCCACGCTGTCGCGCAGCTCGCCGCAGCGCGCTTCGATGCGGTTCTCGCCCGGCAGCAGCTTGCAGTCGGCACGGAACTGCCCCTCGGCGTATTTCGTGAGCGCCACGCTGTCGCCGTTGACCAGCAGCACGGGATCTTCGCCCGACGAATAGACCTTGATCCGCTGCTCGGCCGACGGACGCACGCGCCACCGCCGCTCGGCGATGTAGAGCGTCGGCTCGCGCCGGTTCCACAAGGTACGGTAGAGGTAGTAGATGTCCTTCTTCTGCCGGCGGTCGAGCGTCACCATGCCGCAGGCATAGCGGTCGTTGGCGCCGCGCGCCGTACCGAAATCGAACATCGCGTTGACCCACTCGCCCCAGAAGGCCGGATCGGAGACGATCCTGCGGGCGTACTCCTCATGGAACCGCGTTTGCCACCGTTCGGGCAGCCAGTGCGTTCCGGGCGTCGGGCGTCCCAGCAGGTCGTCCTGCTGCGAGGGATAACCCGGCACGCCGTAGCAGGGGGCCGCCAGCAGATTGCCCCACGACTTGTGGAGCGTCTCGCACCAGTATCCCACGTCGTCGGTCGTGCCCCGCATCCAGCCCACGTTCTGTTTGAGCGCAATGAGGTCGGTGATCGTATTCAGCTCGCCGTCCTGATTGCTCAGCGCGACGGTCGGACGCGACGGGTCGACCCGTTTGAGCGCCGTATGCAGTTCGCGGATATAGGGCGTCACGTCGTCGCCGCGCTGCCAGACGAGCGAAAAGATCCCCCACATCACCACCGAGGGGTGGTTGAAGTTCTGGGCGACGATCTCGCGCAGCTGCTCGCGGCCGTTGGCGCGGAAACGCTCCGTCGGGAAGTAGAAGACGTCGCCCAGATAGGGCGAACGCATGAGCGGCAGATCGATCCACGCCATGAGCCCCCGCTCGTCGAGCCGGTCGTAGAGGTACTGGTCGTGCGGTCCCGAAACCGAGTGGACGGCATTGGCCCCCACGTCGTGTACGAAGGCCAGATCCTCGTCGTAGTCTGCCGCCGTGAAGGCGTTGGCGACGCTCGCCCGATCGTGGTAGAGCGCCACGCCGTGCAGACGCACCGTGTCGCCGTTGACAAGCAGGCCGCAGCCCGAAGCGGCGATCCGCCGGAACCCGGTGCGCACGGTCACCTCGTCCGACAGCGAGTCGCACGCGACGCGCGCCGTCACCGTATAGAGGTTCGGCGCGGCGGGGCTCCACAGCCGCGGCGCGTCGACGGTGAAGGGAATCGTCACCGGCTCGCCGGCCGGCCGGTTGTTCTTTTGCGTCTTCTCGACCACCACATAGCCGTCGGGATCGCGCACCGTGAGGGTAATCATCCCCTGGCAATCCTTCGGCGCGGAGACATAGACCGCCGCACGGCCCTCGACCGCGTCGTCGTCCACCGACACCTGCTCGACGAAGAGCCCGTCGGTTCCCCAGACCGTAGGCGATACGGCTACCCTGTCGGTCAGGATCAGGTCGACGTCGCGGTAGATGCCGCCGTAGACGTTCTGCTCGGTCGAGGTGGGCAGCACGTCGTTCTGGAAAGTGTTGCTGACCACCACGAGCAGGCGGTTCTCGGCGCCGAACTTCACGCGGCCGGTGATTTCGAACGTGAAGGCCGTGAAGCCGCCGCGGTGCTCGCCGACATGATAGCCGTTGACGAAGACGTCGGCCACGGTCTGCACGCCGTCGAAGCGCAGGAAGAGCCGCTTCGACGCCCAGTCGGCAGGAATGTAGAGCCGGCGCATGTAGTTGCCCGTCGTGCGCTGGTACTCCGAGTTGCCGGCCAGAGCATCGAGGTTCCACGTATGGGGCAGGGTGATATTGCGCGCGTCGTCAGCGCTGTTTTCGCTGCGGAAATAGAAAGTCCAGTCGTCGTTGAGACGGTAGACCTCCCGCGCGGCGGACTCCGCCACGAAGGCCGCCAGCATACTGATCAGAAGCAGATAACGTTTCATAATCCTCCTATCGTTTTAGTTCGGACGGCGCATCCGGATCGCCTCCGTCCGCGACGGAGCGGAACCCGTCCCCGTGCAAAGATACGAATAAGTGAGGGCAGAAGCAAGCGCCAGGCAATTAAAACAGCATCCTGCCGGGCCGTTACGATACCCTGCTGCAACATTGCGGCGCTCAGCGCCGCGCGGGCCGAAGCCTCCGCCCGCAGAGGCCCGCCACTGTGGGCGTGCTCCGCAGACTTCGACCCGCAGCTACGGCAGCAACCGATCCTCACGCATCCTCGGGATGACGGAACGGAATTCCTAATTTTAATTCTTAAATTGCCAATCGCAGGTTGCTTTTGCCTTCGCCTTGCACCACTTTGCGGAGGACGAAGTCTCCGCTTAGACAGGCGGCGTCTCGGCAAAACCAAATAAACTTGGTTCTGCGCTCGGCTGCACCACTTTGCGGAGGGCAAAGCCTCCGCTTAGATAGGCGGCGCCTCGGCAAAACCAAATAAATTTGGTTCTGCGCTCGGCTTGCACTATCTTTGTCCCATACAATAACCCGCTCCGCGTACCAATGAACATTCTCGACATCATCGTCTGGCTCGCACTGGCCGTCGCCGTGTTCAACGGCTGGCGCAAAGGCTTCATCGGCAAACTCTTCTCGCTGGCCGGACTCGTCGGCGGCATCTGGCTCGCACTGGGCTACGGCGCCCGCTGCGGCGAGGCGCTGCACATGGAGGGAACGACGGCCGCCGTAGCGGGACCGATCGTCGTCTTCGTCGCCGCGGCCGTCGCGGCCAACCTCGCCGGCCGGCTCGTAAGCAAGGCATGCAGCACGATCGGACTGGGCGGTCTCGACACGCTGCTGGGCATCGCGCTGGCGCTGTTGCAGGCCGTGCTGCTGCTGGGACTCGCCTTCAAGGCGACCGACTATTTCGATCCCGAACTCATCGCCCGTTCCACGCGCGAAGAGTCCAAATGCTACGCACCGGTGATGTGCGTGGCGGACAAGATCTTCCCCTCGCTGGGGGAATACGCCCGCGAGTACCTGCCCCGACCGGAGCGGGAAGAACCCGCGGAAAAGCCGGAGACAACCGAAAAACTGCAAAACGCATGAACACCGAGATCCGAGGAGTCGTCACCCGTGCCACGGGGAGCTGGTACGACGTGCTGCACGAAGGGCGCACGATCGCCTGCCGCATCCGCGGCCGCATCCGCCTCAAAGGCCTCCGCTCGACCAATCCGGTCGTCGTGGGCGACGAGGTGGTCTGCACCGAAGGCGGCGACGGAGAGTGGGTGATCGAACGCATCCTGCCGCGCCGCAACTACATCATCCGGCGCGCCTCGAACCTCTCGAAAGAGTCGCACATCATCGCCGCGAACATCGATCAGGCACTGCTCGTGGCCACGCTCTCGCAACCCGTGACGGCCCCCGAATTCCTCGACCGCTTTCTGGCGACGTGCGAAGCCTACAAGATCCCCGCGACGATCCTGCTGGCCAAATACGACCTCGCTGCGGCCGACCCCGAAGCCGCGGCGGCCTTCCACGCCACCTACGAAAGCGCGGGCTACCGCGTCGTCGACCTCTCGACGCTCGACGGCACGGGGCTCGACGCGGTGCGTGCGCTCGTCGCCGGCTGCACGACGCTCGTGGCGGGCAACTCGGGCGTCGGCAAGTCGACGCTCGTCGGCGCACTCGAACCCGGACTGGCGCTGCGCACGGGAAGCATCTCGGAGAGCCACCGCAAAGGACGGCATACGACCACCTTCTCGGCCATGTACCCCCTCACGGGCGGCGGGTTCCTGATCGACACCCCCGGCATCAAGGGATTCGGCCTGATCGACATCGACGATCACGAACTGTGGCACTACTTCCCCGAAATGATGCGCATCGGGGCGGGCTGCCGCTTCTACAACTGCACCCACACCCACGAACCGGGCTGTGCCGTGCGCGAGGCGGTCGAACGGGGCGAGGTGGCGCGGTCGCGCTACGAAAGTTACCTGAAAATCCGCGACGAAGATGACAAATACCGCAAATGACCGCCCGCAGGAGTGGTACGACGCGCGCGCCGACCACCTCGCCGAGTTCCTCACCGACGAACGGCGCCGCACGCTCGCAACGGCGCTCGCCGAGCGGACGCGCTACATGACGCTGCTGGCCGAAAACACCTTCCATCCGCACAACGCCTCGGCGCTGATGCGCCACTGCGACGCCTTCGGCGTGCAGGAGCTGCACACGGTCGAAACCCTCTGCAAGTTCTCGCCCAACGCCTCGATCGTGCGCGGGACGGACAAGTGGGTCGACGTGCGCCGCCACGCCTCGACGGCCGAAGCGATCGCCGCATTGCGGGCCGAAGGCTACCGGATCGTGGCCACGACGCCCCACCGCGAAAGCTGCACGCCCGAAACGTTCGACGTCGCGCGCGGTCCCTTCGCGCTGGTCTTCGGCACCGAGCACGCCGGCATCTCCGACGAGGCGATGGCGGCGGCCGACGAATACCTGCGCATCCCGATGTGCGGGCTGGTCGAGAGCCTCAACGTCTCGGCCTCGGCGGCGATCCTCGTCTACATGCTCTCGCAGCGCGTGCGCTCGAAGGTCGAGGGGTGGCGGCTGCCGCCGCTCGAAGCCGCGGCGCTGCGCCTGCGCTGGATGCGGGCCGCCGTACGCGACGCCGAAGGGATTCTGGCGCGGCGCTTTCCCGAAGAGTAAAATTTCCGAAGACAACGATGAATACGATTCTACGCAAACAGTTTCTCGCCCACGTGGGACAAACCTCGCCGTCGCCGATGCTCGTCGAGGTCGCGCGGGCCGAGGGGTCGTTCTTCTACACCCCCGACGGGAAACGCTATTACGATCTGGTGGCGGGCGTCTCGGTGAGCAACGTCGGCCACTGCAACCCCGACGTGGTGCGCGCCGTGCAGGAGCAGGCGGCGCGCTACATGCACGTGATGGTCTACGGCGAAATGGTCGAGTCGCCGCAGGTGACCTATGCCGCGCGGATCGCCGCTGCGCTGCCCGCACCGCTCGACAGCGTTTATTTCGTCAATTCGGGCGCCGAGGCGGTCGAAGGGGCGCTCAAACTGGCCAAGCGCGTCACCGAACGCACGGAACTCGTCTCGATGCGCCGCGCCTACCACGGTTCGACGCACGGCGCGATGAGCATGATGGGCACCCCCGAAGGCGAGGAGTGGAAGGCGGCTTTCCGGCCGCTGCTGCCCGACGTGCGCGCGATCGAATTCAACGATTTCGAGGCGCTCGACCGGATCCCCCGCCGCACGGCCGCCGTACTCGTCGAACCCGTGCAGGGCGAAGCGGGCGTGCGCCTGCCGGCTGCGGGCTGGCTCGAAGCGCTGCGCGAACGCTGCGACCGCACGGGCGCGCTGCTCGTCTTCGACGAAATACAGACCGGACTGGGGCGCACGGGAGCGCTCTTCGCCATGCAGCGCTACGGCGTCACGCCCGACATCGTCTGCCTGGCCAAGGCCTTCGGCGGCGGAATGCCGCTGGGGGCGTTCGTCGCGGCGAAGCGGACGATGGATGCCTTGCAGACCGACCCCGCACTGGGACATATCACCACGTTCGGCGGACATCCCGTCTGCTGCGCGGCGGGACTGGCGGCCTTCGACTACCTGACACGCAACCGCGTCGTGGAGCAGGTCGAAGCCAAGGGAGCGCTTTACGAGGAGCTGCTCGCGGGACATCCGCAGGTGCGCGAAATCCGCCGCAGCGGGCTGCTGCTGGCCGTCGAGCTGGGCGATTCGGCCAAACTCTACCGCATGATGGAGCTTTTCAAGGAGGCGGGGATTCTGAGCGACTGGTTCCTCTACTGCGACACGGCGTTCCGCATCTCGCCGCCGCTGACCATTTCGGAAGAGGAGGTGCGCGACTCGGCCCGTATCGTCGCCGAGTGCCTGGACAAGCTGTAAGTGCATCCGCAGCAACCGAATAAAAGCGCCGTGAAGTCAGCTTCACGGCGCTTGTTCGATCCGGTCGATCGCCACGGGCGCATTCCTACCTGCCCTCCGCGAAACTTTTCAGCAGGGCGATCTCCTCCGGCCAGCGGCTCTCGTCGGGCGTCTCCAAAATGAGCGGAATACCGTCGAAACGGCTGTCCTCGGCGATATAACGGAAACATTCGAGCCCGAGCATCCCTTCGCCCAGCGGCGCGTGACGGTCGACACGGCTGCCGACACCCTTCATCGCATCGTTGAGGTGCATCCCGCGCAGATACTTCATCCCCACCACCTCGTCCAGTTCGCGGAAGGTCGCCTCGCACCCCGCGCGGGTCGAGAGATCGTAGCCGGCGGCGAAGGCGTGGCAGGTGTCGATGCAGACGCCCACGCGCGACTTGTCCTCCACGCGCTCGATCAGATAGGCCAGATGATGGAACGAAAAACCGAGGTTCGACCCCTGCCCCGCCGTATTCTCGATCACGGCCGTGACACCGTGCGTGCGGTCGAGCGCACGGTTGATCGACGCGGCGATCCGGTCGAGCGACTCCTCGGGCGCGATCTGCCGCAGGTGGCTGCCCGGATGGAAGTTGAGCCGGTCGAGTCCCAGCGCCTCGCAGCGCGCCATCTCCTCCTCGAAGGCGCGGCGCGACTTTTCGAGCGCTTCGTCGTCGGGGTGGCCCAGATTGATCAGGTAACTGTCGTGGGGCAGAATCTGCGCAGGCGCATAACCGCACTCGTCGCAGGCGGCGCGGAAGGCCGCGACCTGCTCCGCCGTAAGCGCCGGAGCGCTCCACTGCCGCTGATTCTTGGTAAAAAGGGCGAATGCCGTCGCCCCGATGGCACGGGCGTTGCGGGGTGCGTTCTCGACGCCGCCCGCAGCGCTCACATGTGCTCCGAAGTATTTCATAACAACTCTTTTACCGACAAATATACGGGATTTCCTGAATAATTTCCTATTTTTGCAAAAAATAAATCGCGTATGAACAAGTGTACGACGCTTCTCCTGACCACGGCGATCCTGCTCGCGGGGCCCGCCGCCGCGCAAATCTCCATAGACCGCGTGGAACCCCAGTCCGGAGAAGTCAGTTTCGCCGACTCGATCCGCCGGCAGCAGGTCGAACGCGACGCCTTCTCGCTGGCCAAGTACCGTGCCGAACGGGCCGCTATCCGCAAGGAGCGCAACTACCTCGAAATATCGGCTTCGGTGCAGGGAACGCTCACCTCGTTCAACGACCCGTGGATCGAAGTGTCGGGCGGCGACAACTCGATCGCCGCGATCGGCACCTTCTTTCTGGATCATATCTTCACCAAGGACAAATTCTCGATCGAGACCAAGGCGAGCGCCAAATTCGGCTACAACCGCATCAAGGCCGTCCCCGAAGGCGAAGAGGGCGAGGTCGGCATCTGGTACAAGAATCAGGACGAATTCTGGGTACAGACCGCCCCGTCGTTCAACTTCTCGAAAAACTGGTCCTACGGCGCGATGCTCAAATTCCGCACCCAGTTCGCCAACGGCTACAAGGCCCGCACGCAGCAGAAGGAGATCCACCGCAAGAGCACCTTCATGTCACCGGGCTATCTCGACCTGTCGGTCGGTCTGACCTACAACTGCCCCAACAAGAGCTTCCCGGTCAAAATCAACATGTCGCCGGTGGCACTGAGCGCCGTATTCGTCGAGAGCAAGCAGATCCGCGAAAACTTCGTCTACGATTTCAGCGAGGCCAACAAGGAGGCCGGCACCCGCAAATACGTCGAACCCTACGGCGTGCCGTCGAACAAGACGTCGAAGTACGAAGGCGGTTCGTCGATCCAGATCGATTTCGACCGCAAATTCGGCAACCGCGACGTGCTGCGCTACCGCACGACCTTCTTCTCGTTCTACGGCTGGATCTCGAACCTCGGCCAGAAAAACAAGATTGCGAAATTCTCCGACTACATCGCCGCCTACGACAAGTGGGAGGCCGACGGGAAGGATCAGGAGACCAAACCGACGCTGCCGATCCACCCCACCGTCCGCTGGGAGAACACGCTCGACATCAAGGCGACGAAATATCTCACCACGAGCATCTATTTCCAGCTCTACTACAACCGCGCCCAGAGTTATGCGGTACAGACCCAGGCCATTCTGAGCGTCGGACTGAGCTACACGTTCCAGAACAAACCCAAACCCAAGAAATAAGCGCCGCGCATCATGTACAAAAACTCCCGTTCCACCGTTTTGCTTCCGCTCGTCGTGGCAGCGGCAGTCGCCCTGGGCATCTTCCTCGGACAATTTCTGGGGAGGTCGTCGGCCGAATCCGACATCAAGGGCATCCTGCGCTCGCTGGCGCTGCCTCAGAACAAGGTATCGCAGACGCTGTCGCTCATCGAGACGCAGTACGTCGACTCGGTGGCCATCGATTCGCTCGTCGAACGGGCGCTGCCCGTCATCGTTTCGGAACTCGACCCCCACTCGGTCTACATCCCCGCCTCGGAGATGGCCGAAATCAACGAACCGCTCGACGGCGAATTCGACGGCATCGGCGTGGTATTCAACATGGCCACCGACACGGTGATCGTGCTGAACGTCATTCCGTCGGGGCCGAGCGACAAGGCGGGCGTCGTGGCGGGCGACCGCATCGTGCGCATCAACGATTCGCTGGTGGCCGGACAACAGATCGCCCAGCGCGAGATCATGCGCCGGCTGCGCGGCAAACGCGGCTCGGAGGTGCGGCTGGGGCTCGAACGGCGCGGCATCGACGAACTGGTGGAGGTGACGGTCGTGCGCGACAAGATCCCGATCCGCAGCCTCACGGCGGCACTGATGCTCACCGGCGACATCGCCTTCGTCAAACTGGACCAGTTCGCCCGCATCTCGCACACCGAACTGCTCGAAGCGCTCTCGACGCTCCGCACGCAGGGAATGCGCAAACTGATCCTCGACCTGCGGGGCAATTCGGGCGGGTTCCTCGACCAGGCGATCGCCATCGCCAACGAGTTCCTGCCCGCCGACAAACTGATCGTCTATACCGAAGACCGCAACCACCAGCGCATCGAACAATACAGCGACGGCACGGGCAGCGCCGCCGACCTCGACCTGGCGGTGCTCGTCGACGAGGGAAGCGCCTCGTCGAGCGAAATCCTCGCCGGAGCGTTGCAGGACAACGACCGCGGAACGATCATCGGCCGCCGTTCGTTCGGCAAGGGGCTCGTCCAACAGCAGATTCCCTACGCCGACGGTTCGGCGCTGCGGCTGACCGTCGCCCGCTACTACACCCCCACGGGGCGCTCGATCCAGAAACCCTACACCTCGGGCGACGCCGAGAGCTACGACGCCGACATCTGGAACCGCTACCAGCACAACGAGTTCTTCTCGGCCGATTCGATCCGTTTCGACAACGCGCTGCGCCGCACAACGCCGGGCGGCAAGGTGGTCTACGGCGGCGGCGGCATCATGCCCGACATCTTCGTACCGCTCGACACGACCGACCTGACCAAATATTACCTCGAAGTATCGGGACGTAACATTCTCTACCGTTATACGATCGAATACGCCGACGCCCACCGCAAGGCGCTCAACGCCGTCCGGACGACAGCCGACCTGCGGGCGCTGCTCGATGCCGACCGGGGACTCGTCGACGACTTCGTCCGCTACGCCGCCCGCAAGGGCGTCGCCCCGCGCTACGGCGACATCGCCCGCTCGCGGCAGCTGATGGAGGCGCAGCTCAAAGCCTACATCGGCCGGAACACCTCGCTCGAAGACAGCGGCTATTTCCTGAGCATCTATCCCGAAGACGAGGTGATCGTGCGCGCGATCGGAGAACTGGAACATCCCACGATTCCGACGGTAAAGGCCGCAGAGGCCGTCGCCGAGGGAGAACCGGCGGAGGAACAGCCTGCCGAAGAAGAGCCTGCGGAGGAGGCGCCGCATGATTAAGCGCATCGTCGGACTGCTGGCCGCGGCAGCCGTCCTCGCCGTGGTTGTCTTCGCCATCCTGGGTTCCGGCACCTATTCTTCGTTTATCGAACGGGCCGGCCGATCGGCCGCGGCACCCGCCGCGACCTCCGTTGCGGCACCCGATCCGACGTCCGACAGCCTCGTGAACGCCCCTGAGGATACGACTGCCGCCGGAATTCCTGCGGATACGGCAGCGGTTTCCGGCACGGCCGACATGCTCTCCGCAGGGAGATAAGTCCCTGTCATCGAGCCGTCCCGCCCGATTGACCGCACCGATCAAAGCCGAAGCTGCTGCAACCGAAAAGGTTGCAGCAGCTTTCTTACCGCCCATGCGCCTCACCTGCGTTCCCTCCCGAAACGAAGTCCGAGCGAGACACCGAAAGGATACAGATCCGACGCTTTATAAACGATCTTGTCCTCCGTCGCCCTATAATCCAACGAACGCCAGACGCAACCGAAAGACAAGTCGGCGTAAAGCCCCCGGCTCAATCGGGTATACAACCCGACCTTGCCATGAACCGAAGCTGCCCACTGGGAGGACGGATAGTTCATCAAATCGAAAGCTGTCCCCAAAAGTGCGTCATCGAACCGATTCTCGTAATCATACCCCTCTACGCTCCAATCGCTGAAATCGTGATAAGAACAGCCTACTCCCGCTTGGAGATAGTAGAATGTTTTAAGGCTGCGGATATATCCGCAAACTTCGAACTGAACTCCCACAGAAACAGCGCGGTTGCGATACGAATAAACCATCTCAGCATCCTTCCGTTTAGAGGGAGCCGTTTCGGTATAACGGACGAAACCTCCTATCCCGAAATAGTTGAACCGATTGAGGTACCGCATCGCCGAAGCCTCGGCCGACCAGCCGTCGGTGATGATGCCGCCCGACACGCCGTACAGCATCCGATGCTGCGGTACCTCGTTGAACGTACGGCCCTGCCACGGCTGCCAGCCGCGGGTTTTACCGCGGTAGAGCATCCGGCGATCGCCGTCGCTCAGGACATATTCCACCCGACGGCGCGGAACGAACAGCAACAGCGAGTCGCCCGACGATACCGCACTGCGATAGAACAGGCTGTCGCCCTTGCTCTGCTCCCAAAGCACACGCCCCGTAAGCGGATTCTCCTTATGCAAAACGATTACATCCTGCGACTTGCAGGGAAACAAACCCAGAAGGGTAAAAACGGATAGTAATAAAAATCGATTCATCGACAAACAACGATTTGAGATTCATTACAGACAATCACCTGCGTTCCCGTCCGAAGCGCAGACCGACGCTAAACCCGAAGGGAAACTGGTCGCTGGATATGTATTTCTGGGGAATTCGCGTGAAGATATGTCCTATTCCGGTAAAAGCCACATCGGCATACAATCCGCGCGTCAACCGAACGTAAGCACCCAAACGATAGTTGAATTGATAGGCCCAACGCGAGGTAGGATACTGGTTTTCGAGCTCTTCCCGCTTGACATACGTTTCCAGCCATTCCAACTTGGCATCATAGCCATCGCCCCATTTGAAATGGTGATAACATCCTCCCAATCCAAAATCGACATAGAAAAAAGTTTTCAACCGCCGGCTATACCCTCGGATTTCAGTTTGAGGCCCGAAAGCAACCGCTCGATGATCGTATGTAGAAATTCTGACATAGTCGTCACGGGACGGATTCGTCGAAAAATACCGGACAAACGCCCCCACACCGATACGGTTATTGCGATTCATCATCCGCATCGCCGACGCATCGATCGACCAGCCGTCGAGAATCGTGCTCCACGACGCGGCATAGAGCATCCGATGCTGCGGTACCTCGTTGAACGTACGGCCCCGCCACGGCTGCCAGCCGCGGGTTTTGCCGCGGTAAAGCATCCGGCGATCGCCGTCGCTCAGGACATATTCAACCCGACGGCGCGGAACGAACAGCAGCAGCGAGTCGCCCGACGACACCGCACTGCGGTAGAACAAGCTGTCACCCTTACTTTTCTCCCACAGCACACGCCCCGTAAGCTTGTTCTCCTTATGCAAAACAATTACATCCTGCGACTTGCAGGGAAGCACGCCCAGAAGGACGCAACCAAAAAATAGCAAATATCGGCTCATTTATAACGGTTTTAGGTTTTTAGGTTCAGATGCACTTTCCCCGCGGAAGCCGATACCGCACCGGACTACCGAAGGGGGGGGGTATCGAGGCCGCCCTCGCGGGCGAACTCCTCGACCGAACGGATATAATGAGCGATCGTCTCGTCCATCGAGACATAGGATTTGCCCCCGGCGGCATTCTTGTGTCCGCCGCCGTCGAAATATTTGCGGGCAAAGAGGTTGACGTCCACATCGCCGCGCGAGCGCAGCGACACACGGATGAACTTGTGGTGGCCGAGGAACATGGCCGACATCTTCATCTTCTTGATCGTCAGCGGATAATTGACGAATCCCTCGCTGTCGCCCTGCTGGAAACGGTAGCGGCGCATCTCGGCCTCCGTAAGCGACATGTAGGCCGCCGTCCCCTCCTGGATGATGTTCATCTTGCGGTGGATCGCATAGCCGAACAGACGGGCGCGGTCCTCCGTATAACCGTTGTAGACGCTGTTGTGAATACCGGCCACGTCGATCCCTTTCTCGACCAGGACGGCCAGGGCGCGGTAGAGCGCCGGCGTGAGGAACGAGAAGGAGAAGTTGCCGGTATCGGTCATCATGCCCACATAGAGCGCTTCGGCCATCTTGCGGGTGATGACCTCCGTTCCGCAGAGCTGCTCGATGATGCAGTAGAGCAGGAAGCAGGTGCTCGACGACTGCGGATAGGAGAATTGCAGGTCGAAGCCTCCGTCGGGCGAAAGGTGATGATCGATCAGCACGCGCCGCGCCGCCGTATTCTCGGCCAGCGCGTCGCTGAGCGCTTCGAGGCGCGACAGGGAGTTGAAATCGAGGCAGAAGACGATATCCGCCCCGCGAATGGCTTCGAGCGCGCGTTCGGGCGCGAAGCGGAAGATCACCACTTCGCGGATGTCGGGCATCCAGTCGAGAAAATAGGGGTATTTGTTGGGGACGATCATCGTCACCTCATGCCCCATCGCCGCGAGCACATCGCGCCATGCCGTCGAGGCCCCGATCGCATCGCCGTCGGGGTTGGTATGTGCGACCAGCACGATCTTCCGGTGAGGTGCGGCGAGCAGTTCGCGGAGCGCTTCGATTTTTGCACTGTCGATCTTCATCGCTTCAAAGATACGAATAAGTGAGTACAATGTCAAATTTATTTGAGCATTGTCGAACGGGAGTATCTAAGACGAAGTCAAAGGTAACAAAAGGTTCGGAAATTTCCTACTTATCCGCCATTTTCTGCTTCTCACGGCTCTTGCACCACGGCGCGATCCCGCAGGCGTCGCACTTCGGAGCCCGCGCCGTGCAGACGTAACGGCCGTGGAGAATCAACCAGTGATGCGCCACGGGCAGCAGATGCGACGGGATGTTCTTTTCGAGCTGCAACTCGGTCTGGAGCGGGGTTTTGGCGCCGCGCGTAAGCCCGATGCGGGCCGACACGCGGAAGACGTGGGTATCGACGGGCATCACCTCCTTGCCCCAGATGACCGCCCCCACGACGTTGGCCGTCTTGCGCCCCACGCCGGGCAATCGCTGCAAGGCGTCGAGATCCGACGGCACCACGCCGCCGAACTCCGTGCAGAGCATCCGCGCCATGGCGGCCAGGTTCCTGGCCTTGTTGTTGGGATAGGAGATGCTTTTGATGTAGGCGTAGATCTCTTCGGCCGTAGCCTGCGCCATCGCCTCGGGCGTAGGATAGGCTTCGAAAAGCGCCGGCGTAGTCATGTTGACCCGCTTGTCGGTACACTGCGCCGAAAGAATGACGGCCACCAGCAACTGGTAGGGATCCTTGTACTGCAACTCGCTCTCGGCTACGGGCATGTTGGCCTCGAACCAGCCGATCACGCCCGCATAACGTTCCTTCAATGTCATAGCTTTATCGTTTCGGCTGCCGTCGCAGCCATTTCTTCACCAACAGTCCGTATCCCGCCGCATCGAACACGAGCAGCGGCGTGCGCCGCACGTCGCGCCACCAGCGCGAAAGATACTCCGCCGTCGTACCGTCGCGCGACAACACCCACAGCGCCACGCGCATCCGACGCCGACGCAGCGCCCGCAGGTGGCGCCCCGTGCCGTAACGGGCGTCGAACCAGAGCGAGATGTCGCACAGCGAATCGCAGAAGGCGATGCGCGCACGGTAAGCCCGACTCTGGCTGACGCTTTCGGGCAACATGCGGTGGACGGCCGTCACCTCCTCCGATGCCCGGATGCGGCTGCACGCCGCGAACCAGATCCACATCGGCGCATCGTCGGTCAGCCATTCGGGATGCTCTTCCGGCCGCACCTCCGCGTAGTAGCGCAGGATCAGCTCCCGCCGCGCGACGGCCGTGCAGTTCTCGACCGTATTGTCGAACAGCAGCCGGTCGAAATCGCAAAAGAGCTCTCCGGCAGGATAGCGCCGCCGCTCGCCCGTCGCCTCGAACCGCCGCTCGGAGCGGGTATAGCTCAACCCGCAGGCGGGATCGGCCTCCAACGCCTCGACCTGCCGTTGCAGTTTGAGCGGGTCGCACCACCAGTCGTCGCCGTCGCACATCGCCACGTAACGGCCCCGACACGCTTCGATCGTGCGCCGGTAGTTGGCGCGCATCCCCACGTTGACATCCCCCGTCAACAGCCGGATGCGGTCGGGATAACGCGCGGCGTAGTCGCGGCAGATCGCACCCGTGCCGTCCGTACTGCAATCGTCGCTCAACACCAGCTCCACGGCGAACGTCGTCCGCTGCGACAGCACCCCTTCGATCGCCCGGCCGATGTAGGGCGCATGGTTGTAGGCGGTCATGCAGACCGATACGAGAGGTTCGGCATTCATCATCTGTTCCCATTCAAAAATTCATGTCGGGCAGCGCGGCGGAGCGCACTCCATACCAGCTTTCCGCCCCCTCTCCACACGAACAGCAGGGAGGGTTCCCGACGGACGTCGCGCCACCAGCGGCGCAGACAGGCACCGCCGCCCGCATCCCTCATCAGCGTGAGGATATATTCCATGCGCATCCTGGCGATCCGCCGCCGCTGACGGCCGCCGCCGTAGCGGGCGTCGAACCAGCACTTGATGTCGAAAATCGCATCGAAATAGACGATCCGGCGATCCAGCGACGACTGGTGACTGCCGCTGTCGGGCAGTACGCGGAAAACCGCCGTCTCGCAGTCCAGAAACCGGATCGTGCAGCGCGGCGCCATCCAGAGCCACATCGGGTAGTCTTCCAGCGGCCACGGCCGTTCGAGCGGCCGCAGTTCGGGATCGGCATAGTAACCCGCGAGCAGGTCGCGCCGCACGACGGCCGCACAATTGGGAATCGTATTGTTCAACAACAGCTCCCCGAAGGTCGTCGCACCCGCCCCCATCGGGTAGTTCTCGACATAGCGCCCCTCCTCCTGCGCATAACAGCGCACCCGCGTATAGCAGATGCCGCAGGAGGGATCGGCCTCCAACGCTTCGACCTGCCGTTGCAGTTTGAGCGGGTCGCACCACCAGTCGTCGCCGTCGCACATCGCCACGTAACGGCCCCGGCACGCTTCGATCGTGCGCCGGTAGTTGGCGCGCATCCCCACGTTGACATCCCCCGTCAACAGCCGGATGCGGTCGGGATAACGCGCGGCATAGTCGCGGCAGATCGCACCCGTGCCGTCCGGACTGCAATCGTCGCTCAACACCAGCTCCACGGCGAACGTCGTCCGCTGCGACAGCACCCCTTCGATCGCCCGGCCGATGTAGGGCGCGTGGTTGTAGGCGGTCATGCAGACCGATACGAGGGGGGGGGTCGCGACGCACCCCGACGCCGCAGGCGCGGCAGGATCGAAAACCGGTATCATCGTTTCGTCAATTTGGCGAATTTCGCAAGCAGGGTCTTCTCGCCGTACTCCTCGAAGACGACGACCAGCTTATGATCGGCCGCCAGCGTTTCGATACGCACGATCTCCCCGTACCCGAACTTGGGATGCTCGACCCGCTCGCCGACGGCATAGCCCGACGCCGCGGCGTTCCCTGCGGCGGGTGCCGCTCCGCCGCCCAGCCGCCGCAAATTCTCCGGCACAACGGGGCGTTGCAGCGCAGGGCGCCGGAAGGCGGAATCCGTCCCGCCCTGCCCGCCGAACGAAGGGGCGCCGCTCTCCGGCCGCGAACCGCCGGAATAGGCTCCGCCCCGTCCGCCGAACGAAGATTTCGCACCGCCGAAGGAGGGGTTGCCGCTGCCGCCCGCCCGCTGCTGATAACGCACGTCGAAACGCCGGCGCAGCTCTTCGAGCGCCGTGCGGCCGCCGGCTGCGGCCTCTTCGCGCACGGGCGTCTGGCCGGCCCCGACCGCACCGTCGAGATAGCGGGGGTCGATCTCGCGCAGGAAACAGCTCGGACGCGAAAACTCCATGTTGCCCCACTTGAACCGCATCTCGGCATAGGAGAGCACCGCACTGCATTTGGCGCGCGTGAGGGCCACGTAGAACAGGCGCCGCTCCTCTTCGAAACCCTCGGGCGACTCGGCGGCCCGCTGCGACGGGAAGAGGTTCTCCTCCATCCCGACGATGTAGACGTATTTGAACTCCAACCCCTTGGCCGAATGGACGGTCATGAGCGTCACCTTGTCGTCGTCGCCCGCGTCCTCCTTCTTGTCCATGTCGGTGGTAAGCGTCACGCTCTGCAACCACTCCTCGACGGTAGCCTCCCCGAGCTCTTCGCCCGCACGAATCTCGGCGTCGCGCTGCTCCTTGAAGAGCTGCATCGAGTTGAGCAGCTCCTCGATGTTGTCGAGCGCCGACGTGGCTTCGGGGCTGTTCTCACGGCGGAAGAGCGCCAGAATGCCCGAACGCGACGCCACCTCCATACCGAAGTCGTAGAGTCCCTTCTGCGCACGTTCGAGCGACAGCGAGCGGATGAGCGCCACGAACTCGGCGACCTTACGCACGATCGTGCGCTGCACGGGATCGCTCACAGGCTCGGCCACCAGCGCGTCGACCGCCTCCCACATCGACACGCCCCGCTCGGCCGCCAGTTGGGCGATACGCAGCACGGTGGTGTCGCCGATGCCGCGCGCCGGATAGTTGACGATGCGCCGGAAGGCCTCGTCGTCGCGCGGGTTGACCACCAGCCGGATATAGGCCAGCATATCCTTGATCTCCTTGCGGTCGTAGAACGACGCCCCCTTGTAGATGCGGTAGGGAATGCCGCGGCGGCGCAGCGACTCTTCGAGCGCCTGCGACTGGTTGTTGGTGCGGTAGAGGATCGCCGCTTCGTTCCACGCATCGCCCGTGGCGCGCACCTTGTCGCGCAGATCCTGTACGACCAGCTCGGCCTCCTCGCGGTCGGTGTAGGCTTTCAGCACACGGATCTTCTCGCCCTCGTCGCCCTCCGAGAAGCACCTCTTCTCCATGCGGCGCGAATTGTGGACGATCACCGAGTTGGCCGCCTCGACGATCGTGCGCGTCGAACGGTAGTTCTGTTCCAGCTTGAAGACTTTCGCTTCGGGATAGTCGCGCTGGAAGGAGAGGATGTTTTCGATCTTGGCGCCGCGGAACGAGTAGATCGACTGTGCGTCGTCGCCCACGACGCAGACCTTGCCGTGATGCTGCGACAGGCGGCGGACGATGATGTACTGCGCGTAGTTGGTATCCTGATACTCGTCAACCAGAATATATTTGAACTGCTTCTGATAGTACTCCAACACGTCGGGACAGTCGCGCAGCAGGATGTTGGTCTGCAACAGCAGGTCATCGAAATCCATCGCGCCGTTGTGCTTGCAGCGCTGGCAGTAGAGGTTGTAGATGTTGCCGAACTCGGGAATCTGCGCCCGCCGGTCTTCGGTGGCGTGCGCCGAATTGGCCAGATAGGCGCCCGGGGTGACCAGCGCGTTCTTGGCCTGCGAGATGCGCGAGGCGATCGTGTTGGGCTTGTACTTGTCGTCGGCAAGGTTCAGCTCCTTGACGATCGTCTTGATGAGGTTCCTGGCGTCGGACGCATCGTAGATCGTGAAGTTCGCCGGAAAGCCGATCCGCTCGGCGTCGGTGCGCAGGATGCGGGCGAAGATCGAGTGGAAGGTACCCATGAAGATATGGCGGCTCCGCCCGTCGGGGAGCATCTGCCGGATGCGTTCGCGCATCTGCTCGGCAGCCTTGTTGGTGAACGTCAGCGCCAGAATGTTCTTGGGGTCGACCTTCTGCTCGATCATATAGGCGATGCGCGAGGTGAGCACGCGCGTCTTGCCCGAACCGGCTCCGGCGATGATGAGCGACGCGGAGTCGTAGGCCTCGACGGCGGCGCGCTGGGCGGGGTTGAGCCCCTGCAATATCGGTGATTCCATCTGTTTCGTACTTGTCGGGCGACAAAGTTACGAATTTTTCGCGATCCCGCCTATCGATTCCCGAAGAAGCGGGGCGGTCGTCCGGTCAGACGTAGAGCCGGATCTGGTGCAGCAGCGTGGCGGTGAAGAAAAGGCCGATGACGATGCAGAGCAGGATCAACAGCCCGTTGAGCATCCGCGCGTCGGGCTTGGTGCGCAGTTCGCGGTTCTTGGCGATGTATTCGCGGAAAAAGAGGTAGAGCGCCGGCACGGTCGAGGCGGCCAGCAGGAAGTCTTCGGGAATACCGAAGAAGTAGACCTTCGCCAGCCCGATCAGCGCCCAGTGGCAGAGGAACAGTACGAGGAAGATGTTGATACGGTGCGTGAAGGCCAGCATCAGACCGATGGTGAAGACCGCCACCGAACAGGGCATCACGGGCATGGTCATCATCGGGAACGACAGCCCCCGCGCCAGCGAAAAGAGCGGATAGACCAGCGGCATGAGGTAGAGCAACAGGGCGAAGCCGTTTGGGCGGCTCGTGCGCTCGAAGCGCGTGAAATCGGCATAGAGGTCGTAGAGCCAGATCACGGCCATGATCCCCCAGAAGAGGGCCAGCACGTCGCTGTGGCTGCGCTGGCCGCACCAGACCAGATAGTAAACCACGGCGATCCAGGCGTTGAGACCCGCCAGAAAGAGTTTCATGGCCCGTTTGACATTCTGCGTCGGGCGGAGGTAGAGCAGGACGGTGAGCACTGCCGCCGCTGCCACGATCGCGATCTGCCACGGCCACGTGGCGGCATTGTAACGTGCGATGGTATTCCAGAAAATCTCCATGCAATCAGGCTTTACGGGGTTTGCGGCGCCGCGTGAGCGAGAAGGCGCGGCGGCGGAAGAGTAAGATCGGCACCGTCGAACCGACGGCCAGCATGAAGACGACGCTGACGGTGACCGTCGCGTTGAGCAGGAACGCATCCATATACTGCCGCGCCGCATCGCTCTCGGCGGTGTGCTGCATGAGCATGATCAGGGCGAAGACCGTCTTGTAGGCGTAGATGCCCGGCACCATCGGCAGCAGCGCCGGAATCGAGAGGACGGTGGTCGGGCAGTAAATCCGGCCGCCGAGCCAGAGGCTTCCCAGTCCGATGAGCAGCGAGGCGCAGAGCGTCGCCGTGGTGATGTCGAGTCCCGCGCAGGTCATCAGGCCAAAACGCAGGGCGTGGCCTGCGGCGGCCAGCAGGGCGATCGACGGGAAGGCCCGCAGGGGCGGGTCGGAGATGGCCCCGAACCCGATCGCCGCGACAGCCGCGAAAAACCCGTCGACGAAAATATCCGCAGCGATCATAGCAGGCTTCCCTTAACCATTAACAACGTGACGGACAGCCCCACGGCGATGCAGAGGATCAGCAGCAGGGCGCCGATCAGACGGCTGCAACCGATCAGCACGTGCCCCTCGACGATGTCGATCACGCCGTTGATGAGCGGCACGCCCGGAACGAGGAACAGCACGCTCGTGGCGATGGCCGTCTCGGCCGTGCAGTCGAAGCGCAGCGCCGACGAAGCGCACAGCGACGCGACGAAGGCCGAGAGAATGAAGATGATGAAGTGGTTCACGCCGGCTTTGGTCAACTGCTGCCGGGCCGAAAAGCCCGCCAGCGTGGAGGTGAAGACGATCCCCACGGCCACCCAGTCGCCGTTGAAGAGTTTGCAGAACGAAGCGTTGGCCAGCCCCACGACCATGAGCACGAACATCGGGTCCATGCGCGGCTTTGCGGTCAGTTTGCGGAACTTCTCGCGGATCACATCGAGCGGCAGCCGCCGGTCGACGGCCTCCCAGCTCAGCGAACTGAGGTCGGAGTTGCGTTCGAAACTGATCGGCAGGTGCGGAATCTCGACCACCTGCGTCACCACCTGCGGGTTCCCCTCCTCGCGCACGGTCAGGATCGACGTGCGCTGGAAAGTGGTCAGCCGCACGTCGACCGACTGCGAGGCGCCGATACGGCGCGCATTGCGCACCACGCGCGAGGTATGCACGCCCGACCCCAGCAGGTAGGTGGCGTACTCGCCGATAAAATCGAGCAGCTCGGTCAGTTCCGCTTGTGTTTTCATGACGGCGCAAAGTTAATAAAAATTTTAAACAACCTCGCGCTCCGGACGAATTGACCCATCCGTCGGAAGAAAAAACCGAATCCTCCGTTTTTTCGGCGGGCAGTCCAATTTTTTCCGATTTTTTTCGTTAGATTTGTTAGAATATTAAACGTCAAAATGGCCGGACTCTATCTCCATATCCCCTTCTGCAAGCGTGTCTGCGCCTACTGCGACTTCTACAAGTCGGCCGACCTGCGGCCGATGAAGGCCGTTGTGGAGGCGATGCACGACGAACTGCGCCGCGAAGCGGGATTCCTGCCTGCGGAGCAGTTGCGCACGATCTATTTCGGCGGCGGAACCCCCTCGCTGCTGCCGCCCGAGGAGTTGGAGGAGTTCATCGCCCACGCCGCCGAACTCTTCGACTGCACGGTCCTCGAAGAGTGCACCGTCGAGGCCAACCCCGACGACCTGACGCCCGACTACCTGCGGCGGCTGGCCCGCACGCGGGTCGACCGCCTCTCGATCGGCGTACAGTCGTTCGACGACGGAGAGCTGCGCCTGATGAACCGCCGCCATACGGCCGACGCGGCGCGCAAGGCCGTGCGACAGGCGCAGGAGGCGGGCTTCGGCAACGTGACCGTCGACCTGATCTTCGGCGTACCCGGATTCGGCGCCGCGACGCTCGCACGCAATCTGCGCGAAACGGTCGCGCTGGGCGTGCAGCACGTTTCGGCATACCATTTGACCGTAGAGCCGCAGACGGCCTTCGGCCGCCGCATGGCGCAGGGCAGGTTCTCCCCCGTGACGGAAGAGACGAGCGAAGAGGAGTTCCTCACGGTGCACCGCACGCTCCGCGACGCCGGATTCGAGCACTACGAAGTCTCGAACTACGCCCTGCCCGGCCGCCGGGCGATCCACAACAGCTCCTATTGGAGCGGAGACCCCTATCTGGGAATCGGCCCTGCGGCACATTCGTTCGACGGCGAATGCCGGCGCTGGGCCGTCGCCGACATCGGGCGCTACCTGGCCGGCGGCGACCGCTACGAATCGGAGCGCCTGACCGAACGCGACCGCTACAACGAGACCGTGATGACGGCGCTTCGCACGGCCGAAGGGCTCGATACGAAGGCGATCGGGCGGCGGTTCGGGCCGGCGCGGCTCGAAACCCTGCTCGACGCGGCGCGCCCGTGGCTCGACGCGGGCGACGCCACCCTGCGCGACGGACGGCTGGCGATCCCCGCCGAACGGTTTTTGCTGTCGGACGCCGTGATCGCCGCTCTGTTCTGGGAATGTTAAGGTTAAGTTATTATTAAATATTTTTATGAATTTGCAAATATAGATCATTCGGCAGTACCTTTGCAGGTGAAACACCTTCCTGTCGACCGCAGGTACGAACCGAATTATCAAAAATCCGACAAGATATGAACGAAAACGAACTGCTGACGCCCGACTACCTCTTCGAGGTGAGCTGGGAGGTCTGCAACAAAGTCGGCGGCATCCACACCGTCGTTTCGACCAAGGCCCGCACCGTCGAAAGCAAACTGGGCGACAACTATCTGCTCATCGGCCCCGACATCCAGCGCGAAGGCGACAATCCCGAATTCGAGGAGGACGACGAGCTGCTCAAAGCGTGGCGCCAGAGCGTCTACAACGACGGCATCCGCATCCGCATCGGCCGCTGGCGCGTCGTCGGCCGTCCGATCGCGGTGCTGGTCGACTATACGTCGCTCTTCCCGAAGAAGGACGACATCCTGAAATTCCTGTGGGAGACCTACCACGTCGACTCGATCTCGGGACAGTGGGACTACATCGAGCCGGTGCTCTTCGGCCACGCGGCCGGACAGGTCATCGCCTCCTACGTGGAGAACTTCTGCGCCTCGACGGACAAGGTGGTGGCCCACTTCCACGAGTGGATGACCGCCGCCGGCGGACTCTACCTGCGCAAGTACTCGCCCTACGTGGCCACGGTCTTCACGACCCACGCCACGGTGACGGGCCGCTGCGTGGCCGGCAACGGGCTGCCGCTCTACAAGGATCTGGGGCGGCTCAACGCCGGCGAACTGGCGCGCCAGTTCAACGTCGTGGCCAAACACTCGATCGAGAAGATCGCCTCGCAGGAACACGACGTGTTCTGCACCGTGAGCGAAATCACCGCCCGCGAATGCGAGAGCCTGCTGGGCAGTACGGTGGACGTCGTCACCCCCAACGGCTTCGAGGACGACTTCGTGTGGAACGGCAGGGAGTTCGACGAAAAACGGGCCGAGGCACGCCGCGCGATGATCCGCACGGCCGAGGCGACGCTGAGCTGCAAATTCGACAGCGAACCCCTGATCGTCGGCACGAGCGGCCGCTACGAATTCCGCAACAAAGGCATCGACATCTTCCTCGACGCCCTGAAACAGCTCGCCGAAACGGACGCCCTCGACCGCGAGGTGCTGGTCTACATCACCGTACCGTCCGCCACGACCGGCCCTCGCAAGGATTTGCAGGCGCATCTGGCCGACGAAAACAGCCCGATCGATCCCAAGCAGAACCGCTTCTGCACCCACTATCTCGAACATCCCGAATGGGATCAGATACTCAACTCGATCGCCGGCAGCGTGCTGGCCAACCCGTCGTCGAAGGTGAAGGTGGTCTTCGTCCCCACCTACCTCAACGGCCGCGACGGCATCTTCGACAAGAGCTACTACGAACTGCTGGTGGGAATGGACATGACGCTCTTCCCCTCGTACTACGAGCCGTGGGGATACACGCCGCTCGAATCGACGGCCTTCTCGGTACCGACGCTCACCACCACGTTGGCCGGATTCGGACTCTGGGCCGGTTCTCAGGGCGAACACGAGGGCGTGACGCTCGTCGCACGCAACGACGACAACTACGCCGAAGCGGCTCGCGAAATCGCCAAGGCGCTGCTGCATTTCACCAAATATACCCCGCAGGAGGTCGAAATCGCCCGCAACGCCGCCGCCGAACTGTCGCGCACGGCCCTGTGGAGCGAACTCTACGCAGCCTACGAAAAAGCCTATTCCGAAGCGATCGAACGTTCGGTGACCCGTACCAACCGTGCGGTGCTCAACGACGGAGGCGGCGCGACCGAACAGATCAATTTCGTGCGGCAGCAGCTCATCACCGAAAAACCGCACTGGAACCGCGTGATGGTCGAGAAGGTGCTTCCCAAGCGTCTCCACGCCCTCGAAGTGCTCTCGCACAACCTTTGGTGGAGCTGGACCAGCGGCGCCCGCGACCTGTTCGAGTACATCGACCAGAAGCTGTGGTCGGAGTGCGAGAAGAACCCGATCGTATTCCTCGACCGGCTGCCGCTCGAACGGTTGCAGGAGTTGGAACAGGACGGTTCGTTCCTTGCGATGCTCGACGGCGTCTACGCCATGTTCAACGAATACATGAGCGAAAAACCCGATCCGAAGGCGCCGACGATCGCCTACTTCTCGATGGAATACGGACTGCACTCGTCGTTGAAGATCTATTCGGGCGGCCTGGGCATCCTCGCCGGCGACTACCTCAAAGAGGCGTCGGACAAGAACGTGCCGATGGTTGCCATGGGGCTGCTCTACCGTTACGGCTACTTCACGCAGCGGCTCTCGGCGCAGGGGGCGCAGGAGGCGACCTACGAGGCGCAGAACTTCTCGAAGCTGCCGATTTCGCCCGTGCGCGACGAGCTGGGCAACTGGACGACCGTACAGATCGCCCTGCCGGGGCGTACGCTCTCGGCCCGCGTCTGGCGATGCCAGGTCGGCCGCACCGACCTCTTCCTGCTCGACACCGACTACGAAGCCAATCTCGACGAAGACCGTCAGATCACCCACTACCTCTACGGCGGCGACTGGGAGAACCGGCTCAAACAAGAGCTGCTGCTCGGCCTGGGCGGCATCCGCGCCCTGAGGGCCATGGGCATCAAGCAGGAGGTCTACCACTGCAACGAGGGCCATGCGGCCTTCATCGGCATCGAGCGCATCCGCGATCTGGTGCGCCGCAAGCTCACCTTCTCCGAAGCGCTGGAAGTGGTCCGCTCGTCGTCACTCTTCACGACCCACACCCCCGTGCCGGCCGGCCACGACGCCTTCCCCGAGTCGATGATCCGCCAATACCTCGCCCACTACCCCGACGTGCTGGGCATCACGTGGGAACAGTTCATCAATCTGGGCAAGACCAACCCCAACGACCCCGAAGAGCGCTTCTCGATGTCGGTGCTGGCGTGCAACCTCTCGCAGGAGGTCAACGGCGTGTCGTGGCTCCACGGCGAGGTGTCGAAGGACATCCTGGGCAACATGTGGCCCGGCTACTTCAAGAACGAGCTGCACATCGGTTACGTCACCAACGGCGTACACTTCCCCACGTGGTGCGCCTCCAATCTGCGGCGGCTCTACATGCGCTACTTCCCCGAAGGGTTTTCGGGGCACGACTACGACATCCCCGCCTGGCAGAAGGTGCACGACATCCCCGCCGCCGAACTTTGGCAGGAGCGCATTTTCCTCAAACGCAAGCTGGTGGATCACATCCGCAAACGGTACAGCGACCCCGCCCAGGTGCGCATCGACTCGCCGCGCCAGATGGTGCAGATCGTCGAGGGGATCAAACCCGACGTGCTGACGATCGGCTTCGCACGCCGCTTCGCCACCTACAAGCGCGCCTACCTGCTCTTCACGAACCTCGACCGCCTGTCGGCGATCGTCAACAACAAGGAGCGGCCCGTGCAGTTCATCTTCGCGGGCAAGGCGCACCCCAACGACAAGCCGGGGCAGGATCTCATCAAACGCATCGTCGAGGTGGCGGCCATGCCGCAATTCGTCGGGAAAATTCTCTTCCTGCAAAACTACGACATGGAATTGGCGCGAAAAATGGTGCAGGGCGTAGACGTGTGGCTCAACACGCCGACCCGCCCGCTCGAAGCGTCGGGTACGTCGGGAGAGAAGTGCGTCATGAACGGCGTGCTGCAATTCTCGGTGCTCGACGGCTGGTGGGTCGAGGGCTACAAGGAGGGCGCCGGCTGGGCGCTGCCGATGGAACGGACCTTCGCCGACCAGCGGTTCCAGGACGAACTGGACGCGGAGATGATCTACAACACGATCGAGGAGCAGATCGTACCGCTCTACTACAAGCGCGACGAACAGAACATCCCGCGCGACTGGGTCGAATCCGTCAAACGGTGCGTGGCCGACATCGCGGCGAACTTCACGACCAACCGCATGATGCGCGACTACGAGGAGCGCTTCTACGGCAAGCTGGCGGCACGCCGGCACGAGATCGTCGCGGGAGACTACATGCTGGCGCGCGAAATCGCGGCATGGAAACGCCGGATCTCGGCCGCGTGGGACAAGGTGCGCATCGTCGAGGTCAAGCAGGCGAAGATCGACCGCGAAGCGATGTTCGTCGGGGAGCACTACCCCTTCGAGATCAAGATCGACGTGGCCGACCTCCGTCCCGAAGACATCGGCGCCGAGCTGGTCGTGGCCAAGCAGATCGAGTACGGCCAGCCGGTCAACGTGATCGAAACCGTACCGCTCGAACGCACGGCCGTCGAGGGGACGACCGTCACCTACGCGCTCGACTACCGTTCGGGCCGCTCGGGGTCGTTCGACGTGGCGCTGCGCATCTACCCCTCGAACCCGCATCTGCCGCACCGCATGGATTTCGCGCTGGTGAAGTGGGCGTAGACGCGGTCGCCGCCGCAAGAGACTTCCGGACCGCTCCTCCGGCGTCGTTTCCGGCGCCGGAGGGTCTGCGGACCGCAAACGCAAAATTTCGGCAACCCGTTTGAGCCGGGAAGGTGCCGCCCCGAAAGGACGGAGGAGTGCGAGGCTGCGATTTTTACGTTTTCGTTGTTGGAAAACCGGATATTTTTCAATAACTTTACTGAAACGATCCTAACTATCACAACATAAACCATGTCTGCACTTACTTTCGACAAGAACGAACTGGGCAACCTCGAATATTCGCTGCAACGCGAGGTGCTCTCGACCGACCGCCGCGGCGGCTACATGAGCACCACGATCGTATGCTGCAATACGCGCAGGTACCACGGTCTGATGGTCGCCCCGATCGGCAGGGGCGACCAGACCTGCGTGCTGCTGTCGTCGCTCGACGAGACCATCGTCCAGCACGATCAGTCGTTCAATCTGGCTATCCACCGTTTCCGCGGCGTCTACGAACCGCGCGGCCACAAGTACATCACCGACTTCGCCTACACGCCGACCCCGACGATCACCTACCGCGTGGGCGGCGTCATCCTGCGCAAGGAGCTGCTGTGGATTCACAAGCGCACGCAGCTGATGATCCGCTACACGCTGCTCGACTCGCCGGCCGACATCCGCCTGCGGCTGCGGCCCTTCTTCGCCTATCGCGAGAAGGAGGCGCTGACTCATGCCAACATGGAGGCCAACGGCCGCTCCTACCCCGTGCAGGGCGGCGTGAAGAACCGCCTCTACGAAGGCTATCCGTGGCTCTACCTCCAAACGAACCGGCCCGACGCCGAATTCGTGGCCGCACCCGACTGGTACTACGGATTCGAATACCCGCAGGAGCTGGCCCGCGGCTACGACGGTTACGAAGACTTGCTGACGACGGGCTATTTCGAACTGCCCCTGTCGAAGGGACAGAGCGTGATCTTCTCGGCGTCGGTCGAAGAGATGGCCTCGTCGGCCGAGATCGGCGCGCTGTTCGACCGCGCGCTGGCACGCCGCACCCACAAGATCGATTTCCACAGCCTGCTGCGCCACTCGGCCCGGCAGTTCGTCATCCGGCGCCCCGACGGCCGCACGGAGGTGATGGCCGGCTATCCCTGGCTCACGGCGCAGATCGCCCGCGAAGCCTTCATGTCGCTGCCGGGCATCACGCTCGAACAGGATCACAAGGAGGACTGCATCGACGTGCTGGACAGCGTGTGCCGCACGCTCCGCGACGGCGATTTCGCCGGTTCGGCATCGGCCGCGCAGGAAGCCGACGCCCCGCTGTGGTTCTTCTACACATTGCAGGAACTGGAATCCGAGATCGGCAGCCGCGAGATCTGGCGCCGCTACGGCGAAGCGATGAAGTCGATCCTCGCGGCTTACCGCCGCGGCATCGGCGGCCGTGTGGCGCTGCACGGCAACGGACTGGTCTGGGCGTCGGACGAGCACGTGGCGCTCACATGGATGAATTCCTATGCGGACGGGCGGCCCGTCACCCCGCGCAACGGGTATCAGGTCGAGATCAACGCCCTGTGGTACAATGCCGTCAGCTATGCGCTGTCACTGGCCGAAGAGGCGGGCGACAAGGCGTTCGCCGCCGAATGGAAGGAGGCTCCGGCGCAGACCAAGGCGTCGTTTCTGGAAAAATTCTGGCTTCCGGAGGAGGGATACCTGGCCGATTTCGTAAACGACGCCGAGACCAACCGCTTCATCCGCCCCAACATGGTCGTCGCCTGCGGCCTGAACTACACGATGCTCGACGAGGAGCAGCTCATCTCCGTGCTGCGCATCGTCCGCCAATACCTGCTCACCCCGAAGGGGCTGCGTTCGCTCTCGCCGCAGAATCCGCTCTACAACGGCTCCTACGCCGGCGACGACCGGATGCGCTCCCACGCCGCGATGAACGGTACGGTGTGGGTATGGCCGCTGCCCTTCTACGTCAAGGCCCGCTATGCGCTCACCGGCGCCGACTACACACCCGAAGTCGAGCGGTTCCTCGCCGACTTCGACGAGGACATCCAGTGCCACGGCATCGGTTCGATCTCGAAGATGTACGACGCCGACCCGCCCTTCGCCCCTAAAAGCGCGATCTCCTATGCGTGGAGCGTCGGCGCCGTGCTGGAACTCTACCGGCTCATGGAGCGCTTCGACCCCGCATGGCGGAAGAAGAGGGAGAAGGTTGCCCCGAAAACAGGCTCCCGCCGAGCGGCCGGTGCGGCGAAACCCCGCACGGCGACGGAGGCGGCGGCCGCGCCTGCGGATTCCGCACGGAAAGGGGCGGCGGACGAAGAGGCGAAACCCGCGAAACGCCCCAAAGCCCCGGCCAAAGGGAACGGAAGGCGCAAAACAGAACGTAAAACCGTCAAAAAATAGTCAGCCATGAGAGTGTTAATGTTCGGATGGGAATTTCCCCCTCATATCGCAGGCGGTCTGGGTACGGCCTGCTACGGCATGACGCGCGGGCTGGCGCGAAACGATGTCAACGTGACCTTCGTCATGCCCCGTGCCACCGGAGACGAAGACCAGAACTATGTGCGCGTGGTCAACGCCAGCGACGTGGAGACGCTCTTCGGCGCCGCCTCCGGCGATACGGAGGAGCTGTGGAAGAAGATGTCGTTCATCCGCATCGACTCGAACATGGTCCCCTACGTCTCGCCCGAAGAGTACAAGTCCTATCACGACGAGTACGTCCGCACGGGACGTAAGACGTGGGAGACGACCGACCTCTGGAAGCAGCGCTACACCTTTTCGGGCAAATACGGCGCGAACCTCATGGAGGAGGTGGCGCGCTATGCGATGGTGGCCGCGCAGGTGGCCCGCGATCTGGCGGGGCAGTTCGACGTGATCCACGCCCACGACTGGCTCACCTACTTCGCCGGAATCGCCGCCAAACGGGTCTCCGGAAAACCGCTGGTCGTGCACATGCACGCCACGGAGTTCGACCGCAGCGGCGAGAACATCAATTCGCAGACCTATGCCATCGAACGCGCGGGCATGGAGGCCGCCGACCGTGTGATCGCCGTGTCGAACCTCACGCGCAACATCATCGTTACCCGCTACGGCATTCCGGCCGAAAAGGTGGTGACGGTGCACAACGCCGTGCGGTTCGCCGAGGCGGAGTGCGCCGCCCCCGAACGCGGCGTCGGGGACAAGATCGTCACCTTCCTGGGGCGCATCACCTATCAGAAGGGGCCCGACTACTTCGTCGAGGCGGCCGCCAAGGTGCTCAAACGGGTGCCGAACGTGCGCTTCGTGATGGCCGGTTCGGGCGATATGATGAACCACGTCATCCGCCGCGTGGCGCGTCTCGGCATCGCCGACCGCTTCCACTTCACGGGATTCCTGCGCGGCGAGGACGTGCACCGCATGTTCCAGCTGTCGGACGTCTACGTGATGCCCTCGGTGTCGGAACCCTTCGGCATCTCGCCGCTCGAAGCGATGCGCTCGAACGTGCCGGTCATCATCTCCAAGCAGAGCGGCGTGGCCGAAGTGCTCGACTACGCGCTCAAAGTCGACTATTGGGACGTGGACGCCCTGTCGGATGCGATCTATGCCCTGATTACCTATCCCGCGCTGGCGAAGATGTTCGCCGAGAAGGGGCTCGACGAGGTGACCGGACTCAAATGGGACAACGCTGCCGCGAAGATCAAGGCGGTCTATCAGGCGGTCATCGACGAGGCGGCCGCACGCCAACGGGAATAACAACACAAACGACATATCACCATGAAAACGATCTGTTTCTATTTTCAGGTTCATCAGCCCTGGCGGCTGAAAACCTACCGGTTTTTCAATATGGGCGTGGATCACAACTACCTCGACGATCTGACCAACCACGCCATCCTGCAAAAAGTGGCGCGGCAGTGCTACCTGCCGATGAACGCCCTGCTGCTGAACCTCATCAAGGAGCAGAAGGGCAAATTCCGCTGCTCGTTCTCGATCACGGGGTCGGCCGTCGAACAGTTCCGAGCCTATGCGCCCGAAGTGCTCGACTCGTTCCGCGAACTGGCTGCCACGGGATGCGTGGAGTTCCTGGCCGAGACCTACTCCCACTCGCTGGCATCGCTCCGCTCGAAGGAGGATTTCGAGGAGCAGGTGAAACTCCATACGGCCCTCGTGCGCAAGGAGTTCGGGATGAAACCCACGGCCTTCCGCAACACGGAGCTGATCTACTCGGACCAAATCGGCGAAACGGTCGCCCAGATGGGGTTCAAGACCATCTTGGCCGAAGGCGCCAAACACGTGCTGGGCTGGAAATCGCCCAACTACGTCTATGCCAACGCACTGAATCAAAAACTGCACGTGCTGCTGCGCAACTACAAACTGTCGGACGACATCGCCTTCCGTTTCTCGAACCGCAGCTGGAACGAATGGCCGCTGACGGCCGACAAGTTCGCCGGCTGGATCGCCTCGGACGATACGGTGGGCGAGGTAGTGAACCTCTTCATGGACTACGAAACCTTCGGCGAGCACCAGAAGGCTTCGACGGGCATCTTCGATTTCATGAAGGCGCTGCCCAAAGCGGCACTGGCCACACGCAAGCTGGAATTCGCCACCGTGAGCGAAGCGGCGAAGAAGTACCAGCCCGTGGCGGTGCTCCACTGCCCGCACGTGATGTCGTGGGCCGACGAGGAGCGCGACGTCACGGCATGGCTGGGCAACGAGTTGCAAAACGAAGCCTTCACGAAGCTATACGGCCTGAGAGATAAGATCAAGGCGTTAAAAAACAAGGATTTCGACTACGTGTGGAACTTCCTCCAAACTTCCGACCACTTCTACTACATGGCTACCAAATGGTTGTCGGACGGCGACGTGCACTCCTATTTCAACCCCTACGGATCGCCCTACGAAGCCTTCATCAACTACATGAACGTACTGTCGGATTTCGAGATCGAGGTGGACAAAGCCTGCGAGGCCAAACGGATACGGCTCCGCGCCTGAGCGCATACCGCCCGAACGTGAATATGCGGTGCGACGGGAGATCCCGTCGCACCGCATTTCGTTTCGTCCCGGCCCAGGTCTCCCAAAGGGAAAGCATCCGCGCCGCGCTTCGGCGGCCGCTGCGGACAGCAGTGCGAAACGACGCACGCCCCTGTCCGAAGCGAGTGCGGACCCCAGCACCGCACGACGCCGTACGACGAAAGGCTGGAAAGCGAGAAGGTCAGGCTTCGCCGATCTTGCCGCCGAACTGGTCGCCCGTATGCTGCGGCGTAGGAATGACGATCTGACCGTGCACGCTCTCGTAACGGACGATATTCTCCTGCAACGACATCAGCAGGCGCTTGGCATGTTCCGGCGTGAGGATGATGCGGCTCTTGACCTTCGCTTTGGGAACGGCAGGCATGACAGCCGCGAAATCGATGATGAACTCCGAAGTGGAATGCGCGATGATGGCGAGATTCGAGTAGTTGCCCTGCGCGACCGTCTCGTCCAGTTCGAGATCGATACCTAAATTTTTGTTCTCAGCCATAACTCCATGTAGGAAAGACGTAATTAAAATATGTATGAACCGAGGCTTTATCAACGATGAAATTACGTCCTTCCTAACTTACGGCGTCTTCCGACGAACGCCAAATTCCATGATTGACACATCCTCCGAATCCCCCGTCGGGAAGGGAAACCTGCAATGAAGACCCTGCACGCGATGCACCGGTGCGGCGCCAGGCCGGTTGTTTCATGGCAAAGATAGATTCCGGCGCCCGAAAATATTCGTCCGGCGGCACAAAGTTTTCAATCATTTATCAACAATCGCACCCCGCCCGACGGCAAAAGCACGACCTCCCGACCGTGCTTCCGATCAAAAACGCGGCCGAGCCGCAGAGCGATTCTAAGATATTGATAAAATTTATAAATTTTTCACCCTCCGCACTTGATTTTGCGGATTTTTTCATATATTTATAATCCGAAAAACAGGAAAAACCTTAAAACTTCTCGATATGAAAAACTACTCAGCGAAAGAGATCAAGAACATCGTCCTGATCGGCGCCCCCGGCTCCGGAAAAACCACCCTCGCCGAAGCAATGGCCTACGAGGGGAAGGTCATCGACCGCAGGGGCGCCGTCGAAACGAACAATACGCTGTCGGACAACACCGACATCGAACACGAATACAAACGCTCGATCTACTCCACGATCCTCTTCACGGAGTTCATGGAACGCAAGCTCAACATCATCGACTGTCCGGGATCGGACGACTTCTGCGGCAGCCTCTTCTCGGCCTTCAAGGTGGGCGACGTGGGAGTAATGGTCTTCAACGCCCAGAACGGCTGGGAAGTCGGTTCGGAGATTCAGGCGCGCTATTCGCGCGAACTGTCGAAACCGCTCATCGGCGTCATCAACCAGCTCGACGCCGAGAAGGCCAACTTCGAGGGGACGGTCGAGAGCATCCGCGCCGCATCGCGCGTGAAACCCGTCATCGTGCAGTACCCCGTCAACCAGGGGCCGGGCTTCAACGCCTTCATCGACGTGCTGATGATGAAACTCTACCGCTTCAAAGACGAGAACGGCACGCGCGAGGAGCTCGATATTCCGGCCGAGGAGATGGAGCGCGCCACGGAGCTGAACCGCGAACTGGTGGAGATGGCCGCCGAGAACGACGAGGCGCTCATGGAGCTCTATTTCGAAAAGGGGACGCTCACGCAGGACGACATCCGTTCGGGACTCAAAATCGGTCTCTCGCGGCGTGAAGTCATGCCCCTGTTCTGCACCAGCGGCAAGCGCGACGTCGGAACGAAACGCCTCATGGAGTTCATCATCAACGTCGCTCCGGGGCCGCTCAAAGCGCCCAAATTCCTCTCGACCGAGGGGGAGGAGATCGCCGCCGACGAGACGCAGCCGGCCGTGGCGTTCGTCTTCAAGAGCCAGATCGAACCCCACATCGGCGAGATCAGCTACCTGCGCGTGATACGCGGCAAACTCACCGAAGGCATGGAGCTGCTCAACACCCGCACGGGCAACAAGGAGAAGGTTTCGCAGCTCTTCGCCGTGGCGGGCAAAAACCGCATCAAAGTGACCGAACTGGCGGCCGGCGACATCGGCTGCACGGTCAAGTTGAAAGGCACGCGCACCAACGACACGCTCGCGGCACCCTCCGCACCCGTGACGATCACCCCGATCGTATTCCCCGAACCGCGTTACCGCGCCGCCGTACAGCCCAAGGTCAAGGCCGACGAGGAGAAGCTGGGCAAACTGCTCAACGACGCCAAGTACGAAGACCCGACGATTCTGGTCGGATATTCCAAGGAGCTGAAACAAACGATCATACAAGGCCAGGGCGAGCATCACCTCAACATCCTCAAAGCGCGCCTGGCCGCCGATAACAAGATGGAGATCGAGTACATCGCGCCGCGAATCCCCTACCGCGAGACCATCACCAAAGTGGCGCAGGCCGACTACCGCCACAAGAAACAGTCGGGCGGATCGGGCCAGTTCGGCGAGGTGCACATGGTGATCGAACCCTACTACGAAGGGATTCCCGAACCGAAGAGCTACAAGATTCCGGGCAAGGGCGACATCACGGTCAACATCAAGGGCAAGGAGGAGTACGACCTGCCGTGGGGCGGCAAGTTGCAGTATTACAACTCGATCGTAGGCGGTGCCATCGACGCGCGCTTCATGCCGGCGATCCTCAAAGGCATCATGGAGAAGATGGACGAAGGCCCGCTGACGGGCTCCTACGCCCGCGACATCCGCGTAGTGATCTACGACGGCAAGATGCACCCGGTGGATTCGAACGAAATCTCGTTCAAGCTGGCGGCCCGCAACGCCTTCAAGGAGGCGTTCCGCAATGCGGGCCCCAAGATCATGGAACCGATTTACAGCATCGAGGTGCTGACGCCGAGCGAATACATGGGCGCCGTGATGAGCGACCTGCAAAACCGCCGCGCGATGATCGAGGGCATGAACTCGGACAAGGGATTCGACCGTCTCAACGCCCGCGTGCCGCTGGCCGAGCTCTATCGTTATTCGACGACGCTCTCGTCGCTCACGTCGGGGGCGGCGACCTATACGATGCGTTTCTCCTCCTACGAACAGGTGCCCGCCGACGTGCAGGCCAAACTGCTCAAAGAGTACACCGACACCGACGAGGAGTAGGTCTCCGCAGCCATTTACGACCGAAGAGGCGCCCGATCAGTTTCGGGCGCCTCTTCTCTCATTCCCGCCGGCGGCGGTACGAAAACGGGTCACAACACCTCGGCCACGACGAAGGTCGAACCGCCGATGAAGATCGTGTCGGCGGGAGCGGCGAGCGCCTTCGCCCTGGTCACGGCCTCGGGAACCGTTGCGACCGCTTCGCCGTCGAGACCCGCCGCCGCAGCGCGGGCGGCCAGTTCCGACACCGGAAGCGCCCGTTCGCTGGCCGCCTGCGTAAAGAGATAGTAGGCGTCGCGCGGCAACAGCGCCAGAATGGCGTCGATGTCCTTGTCTCCCGAAAAGCCCACGACGCAGTAGAGACGGCCGCCTTCGTGCGAACGGCGCAGCTGTTCGGCCACATAGGCCAGTCCGTGCGCATTATGCCCCGTATCGCACAACACTTTGGGCCGCTCGCCCAACGACTGCCAACGCCCTTGCAGCGCGGTCGTGCGGGCGGCGCTCGCCGCGCCGTCGACGAAGGCGCGGCGGCTGATCGTCAGCGGCGTCTGTTCGTGCAGCAAGTCGAGCGTGGCCAGCGCCGTCAGGACATTGCGGCACTGGTACTCGCCCAGCAGGTCGAGATCGAAATCGAGCACGTGGCCGTCGCGGCGGCGCACCATGCGGAAGTGCTGCCGGTCGCCGCACAGCTCGTGGCCCTCGCAGGCGAACTCCCGCTCGGCGTAGACCACGCGCGTCTTGTTCGCGGCGGCAACCTGCTCGAACACCGCATCGTAGGCCGCGTTCGCTTCGCCCAGCACGAAGGGAATGCTCTTCTTGATGATACCGGCCTTCTCGGCGGCGATCTTCGCCAGCGTATCGCCCAGCAGCGCCGTATGTTCCAGTCCGACGTTGGTCACCACGCTCACGATGGGCAGCAGGATGTTCGTGGCGTCGAGCCGCCCGCCCAGCCCCGTCTCGATGACGGCCACCTCGACGTCGCTCTGTGCGAAGTAGTCGAACGCCAGCGCCGCCGTCATCTCGAAGAACGAAAGTCCCAGCTCGGTCATCTTGTCACGGTGCTTGTCGACGAAATTGACCACTTTCTGCTTGGGGATCATCTCGCCGTCGACGCGGATGCGTTCGCGGAAATCGTGCAGATGCGGCGACGTGAAGAGACCCGTGCGGTAACCGGCCTGTTGCAGCACGGCGGCGATGATGTGCGAAACGGAACCCTTGCCGTTGGTTCCCGCGACATGGATCGTGAAGTAGTTCCGCTGCGGGTTGCCCAAATGCCGGCAGAAAGCCGCGATACGTTCCAGCCCCGGTTTGTAGGCCGTGACGCCCTTTTCCTGAAACGTCGGCATCGACGAAAAGAGAAATTCGAGCGTTTGTGAATAGTTCATGCGAAGCGATATTTGTTTGGATTAATCGACCAGGTAGTTGCGCCGCTTGACGCGATAGGCGACGTAGTAAAGGAGGCAGAGCAGCATCACGTACTGGGCTATCCGCCCCAGGTAGTCGCCGTAGCGGGTATAGACGGTCAGCTCGTCCGACAAGGCGACGGGAGCCGTCAGCACGCCCCGACGGGCCCAGCCGAGCGTCGGGCCGACCACGTCGCCCCGCGCGTTGATGAAGCCCGAAATGCCGGTATTGGCGCTGCGCGCCACGGCGCGGCGGTGCTCGATCGCGCGCAGACGCGAAAAGGAGAAGTGCTGGCGGTGAATGGCCGTATCGCGCCACCAGCCGTCGTTGGTGATGACCAGGATCAACTGCGCCCCGCCGCGGACGAACTCGCCCACGTAGGCGCCGTAGACCGATTCGTAGCAGACGGCCGGCGCCACCCGCACGCTGTCGGCCGCAAAGACCGTGCGCTGCGTATCGACGCCCAGCTGGCCGGTCGTACCGCCCAGATCGATGATAAGGAAACTCAGCCAGTCGAAGAGCCACGGCAGCGGCATCTTCTCGACACCGATCACCAGCCGCGACTTGTGGTGGATGTCCCGCACACCCCCGGCGTCGAGAGCCAGCGCCGTGTTGAACCGGTCGTACCAGACACCGTTGCGGAAACGCGCCGTCGCGGTCTGATTTCCCTCGGCATAGACTTTATAGGTGTCGGCCCCCACCACCAGCAGCGCATCCGGATGGTCGGCCGCCAGCGCCGCTTCGAACTGCGCGAGCGAAGGACTGGCCGACAGCCAGGCTTCGTTGAGCCCCTCGACGAGCGCCGTCTCGGGCATGGCGATCAACTGCGCCGACGAAGGAACTTCGGCCAGCAGCGACAGCAGGTTTTCGTGCTGCCACCCCGGCGCGGTATTGAACTTGTCGTAGCAGTCGACGTTGGGCTGCACGACCGCCGTCTCGATCCGCTGCGCAGGCTCCTCCCAGCACGCATAGATCGCAAGCGACACGGCCGCCGGCACGACGACGGCCAGCGCCGCACGCACCCAGTGCCGCACGCTGCGCCGATGCAGCCACGCCTCGAAAAAGAGCAGGTTGCAGACCAGCACCCACAGCGTACCGCCGAAGATACCCGTATATTCGTACCACTGCACGGCCCATGTGTCGTTCGCGAAACCGTTGCCCAGCAGCAGCCACGGAAACGAGAATTCGCCCACGGTGTACCAATATTCGGTAGCGATCCAGCCCGCGACCAGCAGCGTGTAGGCCAACGCCTTGTGCGCCCGCTTGCTCACCGTATGGAACAACATGAAGGCCAGCATATTGAGGAAGGTCGAGACGAGCGTCGCGGCGAACGGACCGACGGGCGTCGAATACCACAAGCCCCAGATCGTCGCGCCGTTCCAGAGGACGAAGGCCAGCCATGCCCAACCGAACATCCCCCACCAGTCGCGGCGCGAAGACCCGTAACTGCGGCTGATCCACAGCAGGGGCACCAGCGCTACGACGAGCGGAAGGCCGGACAGTCCGAGCCACCCCGCCGCAAGCAGCGCCGCGGAGAGGAGCACGCATAAAAATCGCCGAAGAGTCAACCCCATAAGTTCGACGCCGAACCCGCGCTTCTCACGCGCCGATACGTTCCGGCCCGTTTCATTCCCGATGCGGCCGGAACGGCCGGCCACCGATCGGATTCGGCTTTGCAAAAATAGTCAAAATATACCGATAAACAGCCCGCGCCGCCCGATTTTTTCAACCGTCGTCCGAAGGGGCTCCCGCCTGTCGCGCCGCGACCTTCCGAAAGGGGTTTTCACGACGAAAACACAATATTTTCAGGAAAAATTTTTGCGTGTCGTTTTTTTGTTATACATTTGCACTCCGCAAACTGCGCAAATTACAAAACAAAAAGGATACTGCTATGGCAATGAAAAGAACGTTCCAGCCGTCGCGCCGGAAGAGAATCAACAAGCACGGTTTCCGCCTGAGAATGTCCACGGCTAACGGTCGCAAGGTGTTGGCCGCCCGTCGTGCCAAGGGCCGTAAGAAGCTGACCGTATCGGACGAATCGACGTTTAAATACGCCTGACCGTCCGCAGGCATCTCCATGCCATAGCACAGGCGCTGCAATTGCCGTTGCAGCGCCTGTGCTGTTTCCACCTCTCGCCGAACCGCACATCGCCGCCCCTGCGAACATTTTCGCAGAGGCTGCTTGCAACCTCTGCCGAGGCGAGAAAACGAGCACGATCGTGAACTTGGGGATCAAGCCGAAAGTACAAGAAAGAATGTTTCCGAAGAAACGTCGGCGAATTCCCGAACCGGCGGTTCGCGTGTTCTTGCGAGGAGCGGTTTTTTCCACCTTTTGCTGCCAAAAGGTGGCGCCCAAAGCATCCGTAGAGCGAAAAAGTCGGGGAACCGCCGTCGGTTGCGCCTAAAACGCTACGCGGACAAGCTCGCGCCCGCGTTTTCGACGGCGCCACCGTCGTCGTCTCTTCTTCCCGATTTTTCGCACTACGGAATGACGGTGCGCTCCGCGCGACCTGATTTTCGTTCTGCACCGGATTTGCGGACTATGCCGAGGCGAGAAAACGAGCACGAAAGTGATCGACAATTCGCAGCCGCCGCTTTCAAATCTCTGCGAAAAGACGTACCTTTGTACAAATAGACTTCACATGATATGAAAGTAGCATCGCTGCAATTCAATCCGATCTGCGAAAACACCTACGTGGTGTGGGACGACACGAACGAGTGCATCGTCGTCGACGCCGGCAACTCCGACGAGCGCGAGAACGCCCGGCTCAAAGAGTTCATCGACTCGCGCGGGCTGCACCCCCGCATGGCGGTCAACACCCACGGGCACTTCGACCATACGCTGGGCGTGCAGTTTCTCAAAGATACCTACGGCATCCCCTTCGCCCTCTCGGGCAAGGACAAGTTCCTGCTGGACAACGCCGCACCGGGCAGTTCGATCTTCGGCGTGAAGGTCGGCGCCATGCCCTCGATCGACCTCGACCTCGATACGACCGACGAGGTGCGTTTCGGCCACACCGCCTTGAAAATCATTCCCACGCCCGGCCATACGCCGGGCCATGTGTCGCTCTACGCGCCGCAGGCGAAGGCCATCTTCACGGGCGACACGCTCTTCCGCGAGTCGATCGGCCGCACCGACCTGCCGGGCGGGGACTACTCGTGGATCATGCGTTCGATCCTCGAACGGCTCATCCCGCTGGGCGACGAAACGGAGGTCTACCCCGGACACGGCGAATCGACCACGATCGGCCACGAGAGCCTCTACAACCCCTTCGTCGTGGAGGTGCTCAACGGGCAGGTGAATTACGACAACTAAGGCCCGTCGTCCGAAATGAACAGACTGCTGCACAAACTTCTCTACCGGATTCTGCCGCTGGGCGGCTACCTGCAAACGGTGAGCGCGATGTTCTTTCTGTCGCACCGGCTGGGTATCGGGCGCCACGCGCCGGCCACGGAATATACGTTCCACCTCGACCGCCTGATGCGGGCGGGCGATCTGGCCATCGACATCGGCGCCAACCTCGGCTACTACGCCCGCCTGATGTCGCGCATCGCCGGCCGCAACGGCCACGTCTACGCCGTGGAACCCGTGGCGCCGATCCGTCGGGTGCTGGAACGCAACCTGAGCGGCTGCGGCAACGTCGACATCCTGCCCTATGCGCTCGGCGCCGCCGAGGGCGAGATCCGCATGGGCAACGCCACCGTCCGCACGGGCGGCTACTTCGGCACGGGACAGAATTTCGTGATGGAGGCGGGCGCCGAGGCCGACGTGGAGTTCACCGCCGAGATGCGGCGCGGCAGCGAGCTGTTCGGCCACCTCACGCGCATCGACTTCATCAAATGCGACGTCGAAGGCTACGAAGTCGTCATCATGGAGGAGATGCGGCCGCTGCTGGAACGATTCCGCCCCACGGTGCTCATCGAGACGGGCGGCGAGAACCGCGACCGTATCGTCGCGCTTTTCACCGAACTCGGCTACGACGCCTACACGCTCCACCGCGGGCAGGAGATTCCGCTGCGAGCCGGAAGTAAAAAGGACATCATCTTCCGACCGAAGAAAAAACGTTAATTGCCAAAGCCATGCGTATCGACATACTGACCGTAGTCCCCGAACTGCTCCGCTCGCCGCTCAACGAATCGATTCTCAAACGGGCGCAGGAGAAGGGGTTGGTGGAGATCGTCGTCCACAATCTCCACGACTACGCCCACGACAAACGGAAAACCACCGACGACTACCCCTTCGGCGGCGAAGCGGGCATGGTGATGAAGCCCGAACCGGTCTTCGAACTGGTGGAGAAACTCCAAGCCGAACGCCGCTACGACGAGATCGTCTACACCTCGCCCGACGGCGTGCGCTACGACCAGCACGAGGCCAACCGCCTGTCGACGCTCGAAAACATCATCGTGCTGTGCGGCCACTACAAGGGGATCGACCACCGCATCCGCGAACACCTCATTACGCGCGAAATCTCGATCGGCGACTACGTGCTCACGGGCGGCGAACTGGCTGCCTGCGTGATCGCCGACTCGGTGGTGCGGCTGCTGCCGGGCGCCATCGGCGACGAGTCGTCGGCGCTCACGGACTGCTTCCAGGACAACCTGCTGGCGCCGCCCGTCTACACGCGGCCGGCCGAATTCCGCGGCTGGCGCGTCCCCGACGTGCTGCTGTCGGGCAACTTCGCCGAGATCGAGGCGTGGCAGGACGAACAGTCGTGGGAGCGCACCCGACGGCTGCGCCCCGACCTGCTGGACGATAAAAACTGACATGCCATGAAGTACTACCTCATCGCCGGCGAAGCGTCGGGCGACCTGCACGGATCGAACCTCATGCGGGGATTGCTCAAAAGCGATCCCGCGGCCCGCTTCCGTTTCTGGGGCGGCGACCGCATGGCCGAAGTCGGCGGAGCGGAGAATCGGGTGCGCGACTACCGCGAAACGTCGTTCTTCGGCATCGTGGGCGTGCTGCGCAACCTGCGAACCATCTCGCGGCAGCTGCGCGAGTGTCGCGAAGATGTGCTGCGCTACGCCCCCGACGTGCTGATCCTCGTCGACTACCCGGGCTTCAACATGAAGATGGCGCGCTTCGCCAAGGAGCACGGCATCCGCACCTTCTACTACATCGCCCCGAAAGTGTGGGCGTGGCGCGAATGGCGCGTGAAGGCGATCCGCCGGTACGTCGACCGACTCTACATCATCTTCCCCTTCGAACGCGACTACTTCCCCCGCCACGGCATCACGCCCGTATTCGAGGGGAATCCGCTGCTCGACGCCATCGCGGCACGGTCGGCGACGCTCCCCTCGCGCGAGGAGTTCGGCCGTGCGAACGGACTGGACGAACGGCCCGTGGTGGCGCTCGTGGCGGGCAGCCGCCGCGGCGAAATCGAAGCCAACCTGCCGCTGATGTGCGCGCTGGCGCCCCGTTTTCCGCACTATCAGTTCGTGGTGACGGGCGTCTCGTGGCTCGACCGCGGGCTCTACGACCGCCATCTTGCGGGAACCGACGTGCGCATGGTCGTCGACCAGACCTACGAAACGCTCTGCAACGCTGTCGCGGCGGTGGTCACTTCGGGTACGGCCACACTGGAAACGGCGCTGATGCGCATTCCCGAAGTAGTCGTCTACCGCACCGTATGGTGGCAGGTATGGTTGCGGCCCTACGTGCTGAAAGTGCCCTTCATCTCGCTGGTGAACCTCAACCTCGGCCGTGAGGCGGTGCGCGAGCTGGTGCAGTCGTCGGCCGATCCGAAGGAGGCCCAGCGGGCCCTCGGCGCGATCCTGCCGGGCGGCTCCGAACGCGAGCGGATGCTCGGCGACTACGACGAACTGCACGCCGTCATGGGCGGGCCGGGTGCCAGCGACCGCTTCGCCCGCGACATGGTCGCCGAACTCCGCAAGGGAGCGACGAACGGCGACCGCAAAGCATAAAACAGAACGATCCATGAAAGAGACACTCATCATCGCCATCATCCTCGGCGCCTTCGCGCTGCTCGCCTCGCTGCGGGCCGCACGCCTCGACGCGGCCAACGCCGCAAAGCCCCGCCGCAACGGCCGCACGGGCGGCAAAGAGTCTGCCGGAAAGGGAGCGGAGCAGGGGCGGTTGCGCCCCGCGATTCTCCGTACGGCGGCCGTCGGCATGGCGGTGCTGGCCATCGGCATCACCCTGACGACGTGGCTGCTTCTCCGCGCGGGGGTCACGCCGCCGACCCTCGCCTCGGTGCGGATCGGGATTCTCGTCGCGGGCGCTGCTGCCATCATCACGGTCATCGAACGCCGCAAACGCAGAAAATAACACCCGAAACCCTGAACCCATGACCGAATCACTCGTCATCGCGGCTATTCTGGCCATATGCGCCGTCATCCTCTGGCTGCGGCCGCAGTCGATCTCGACGCTCAGCGGCAACCCCGAAGAGAACCCCGAGATCAACTGGCGCGCCGTACGCCGCATCGGGGCCGGCGGATTGCTGCTGCTGGCGGTGGTGATCGGAGGCGGCAGCTGGCTGCTGCTTCGCGCGGGCGTCGAACCGCAGACGATCACGGTGCTGGGAATACTTCTCCTCTTCATCGGCGCGGTCGGCCTCACCGCGGCGGTCGAGCTATGCAAAAAACGGAAATCATGAAGATCATCTGCATCGGCCGCAACTACCGCGACCACATCGCCGAATTCGACGGCGGGCCGCTGCCCGCGGAGCCGCTCTTCTTCCTGAAACCCGACACGGCCCTGCTGCGCAACAACGACTCCTTCTACATCCCCGACTTCACGCGGGAGGTGCACTACGAATGCGAACTGGTCGTGCGCATCGACCGACTGGCGCGCCACATCGCGCCGCGCTTCGCCCACCGTCTCTACGCCGAAGTCGGACTGGGCATCGACTTCACGGCGCGCGACCTCCAACGCGAGGCGATCGCCAACGGATGGCCGTGGGAGCGTGCCAAAGGATTCGACTACTCGGCCGCCGTGGCGCCGCAGTTCGTCCCCGTCGCCGAGCTGGGCGACATCCGGCAGCTGCACTTCACGCTCGAAATCAACGGCGAGGTACGGCAACGAGGGTATACGGGCGACATGATCTTCGGGGTGGACGAACTGCTGAGCCACGTCTCGCGCTACATCACCTACCGCACGGGCGACCTGTTTTTCACCGGCACGCCGGCGGGCGCAGGCCCCGTCGAACGGGGAGACGTGCTGCGCGCCACGCTCGAAGGACGCGAACTGTTGAATTTCGAAATACGCTGATCCCATGATCCTCCAAGAAAAACTACGCCCCTACCGGCTGCTGCTGGCCTCGCACTCGCCGCGGCGGCAGCAGTTGCTGCGCGACTGCGGACTCGACTACACGCTCATCGACCGCTACGAAGTCGAAGAGCGCTACCCCGCGGGACTGCCGCCGCACGACGTGCCGCTCTTCCTGTCGCAACTCAAAAGCGACGCCTATCCCGAACCGCTCGCCGCGAACGACATCCTCCTGACGGCCGACACGGTGGTCGTGGCCGCCGGCGGGATTCTCGGCAAGCCGCACGACCGCGACGAGGCCGTCGGGATGCTGCACCGCCTGTCGGGCGCCGAGCATTTCGTCACCACGGGCGTGACGCTGCGCACCGTACAACGGCGTTACAGCTTCGCCGTCACCACCGCCGTGCGCTTCCGCGCGCTCGCGGACGAGGAGATCGCCTACTACGTCGACCGCTTCCGCCCCTTCGACAAGGCGGGCGGCTACGGCATCCAGGAGTGGATCGGCTACGTGGCCATCGAAAGCATCAACGGTTCGTTCTACAACGTCATGGGACTGCCCGTCCAGCGGCTCTACGTCGAGCTCGACCGGTTCCTCTCCCAGCAGGCCGGCTGATGCTGCGGCCATCCGCCCTGCCGCAAACCGACAAAAATCAAACGATCGTATAATCATGAAAAGACCTCTCAACCCCACCTCCCGCCGGAAGCGCCCCTGTCGTATGCCGCGAATCGCAGCGGCGATCCTGCTGACGGCGTTGACGGCAATCGCCGCCCCGAAGGCCCGCGCCGACGAGGGGATGTGGCTGCCGAGCCTGATCGGCGAACGGATCGACGACATGCGCGCCAAGGGATTCCGCCTCACGGCCGAAGACATCTACTCCGTCAACGAAGCGTCGATGAAGGACGCCGTCGTGCTCTTCAACGGCGGCTGCACGGGCGAGCTGATCTCGCCCGAAGGATTGCTCGTGACCAACCACCACTGCGGTTACGGCGCCATACAGGGCCATTCGACCGTCGAACACGACTACCTGACCCACGGATTCTGGGCGCGCGACCGCTCGGAAGAGCTGCCCAACGAGGGGCTGTGGGTGCGGCGGCTGGTGCGCATGGAAGAGGTGACCGACCGCCTGGCGGCGGGCGAAACCGCCGAAAAGATCTGCGAGGAGGCCGCCGAAAAGGGGCGTTACCGCACGGCGATCGAGCAGATGTATTACGGCAACCAACAGTTCCTCTTCGTCTACGAGCAGTTCGACGACGTGCGGCTGGTCGGGGCGCCTCCCTCGTCGATCGGCAAGTTCGGCGGCGATACCGACAACTGGATGTGGCCGCGCCATACGGGCGACTTCTCGCTCTTCCGCATCTATGCCGACCGCGAGAACCGACCGGCGAAATTCAGCCGCGAAAACGTACCCTACCGCCCTGCGCGCTACTTCCCCGTCTCGACGAAGGGAATCCGCGAGGGCGACTTCACGATGATCTACGGTTTTCCGGGCAACACCCAGCAGTACGTCACGGCCGACGCCGTAGCCTATGTCGTCGAACGGTCGGACCCGATGAAGATCGACCTGCGCACACGACGGCTGGAAATCATCTCGGCGGCGCAGGAGGCCGACGCGGCGACCCGCATCCGCTACGCCGCCAAACACGCTTCGATCGCCAACGCATGGAAAAAATGGCAGGGCGAGCTGCTGGGGCTGCAACGGCTCGGCACGGTGGCGCAGAAGAAGACCTACGAAGCCGCATTCGCCCGCTGGGCGGCCGACCGCCCCGAATACGCGCATCTGCTCGACTCGCTCCGCGCGGCCTACCGCAGCGCGACCGAAGGCTATTACCTCCAAGAGCTGTGCAACGAGAGCGTGAAGGGGATCGAGCTGGCGACGCTGGCCGCCGCATTGAAGCAATACGCCGCCAAACCTTCGGAGGCGCTCGCCGAGCGGATCGCCAAACTCTATCGCGACTACGATCCCGCGATCGACCGCCGCGTGGCCGTCGAGATGCTGCGCGGGCTGGAACAGTACTATCCCCGGCCGCTGCCGGAGGCCTACACGGCCGAAACGACGCGCTGCAAAGGCGTCGAAGGGTATGCCGCCCGCCTGTTCGACGCCTCGGCGATCGTGCGGTTCGATGCCGTCGAACCGCTGCTGCGCGACACGGCGGCACTGCGCGCCGCGCTGCAACGCGAACCGGTGCTGCATCTGGTCGGCATCTTCGACCGCGGACGCATCCCCCGCAACCTGAGCAATCTGCCCGTCGTCGAACGTTGGTACCGCCCCTACATGAAGGCGCTGCGCGAATTCGACCGCGAACGCCCCTTCTACCCCGACGCCAACCTCACGCTGCGCGTGGCCTACGGGCAGGTGGCGGGCTACTGGTATGCCGACGCCGTCTACCACCGTCCGCTGACGACGCTCGACGGCATCATCGCCAAGGACGACCCGACGGTCTACGACTACGACATCCCCCAGCGGCTGCGCGCCTGCCACGCCGCGAAGGATTACGGACGCTGGAGCATCCCGACGGCCGACGGCGGCGTGACCGTCCCCGTCTGCTTCCTGGCGACGAACCACACCACGGGCGGCAACTCCGGTTCGCCGGTCGTCAACGCCGACGGCGAACTGGTGGGCATCAATTTCGACCGCACGTGGCGTTCGACGATGAGCGACCTGCAATTCGACCCCGCGATCTGCCGCAATATCGCCGTCGACATCCGTTACGTGCTCTTCACGATCGACCGCATCGGAGGAGCGGGGTACCTGTTGAAGGAGATGGAGCTGCGTTAACGCGCGGCGGGCAGTGCCGAAAGAGAGCGGAACTCTCCCGATAACGGGGAGTTCCGCTCTCTTTTTCAGCGACGATCTCCGAACGGAGACCGGCAAGGCACGGATTCCGAAACCGGCCGGCGGCCGAAAACCTCACGGGACGCACGACCGGAAAACGTACGGGGCGAACCGGCATATCGCGTCACGACGCATCCGCCGGATACGCTTCACCCGTTTCGCCCCGCCGAATTCTACTTATTGAGGATTTCATCCAGACGGCGAACCGTCTCGGCCACCTCCGGCTGATCGGGCAGATGCGAGACGTCGCGGCGAAGATAACTGGCGTAAGTCGTATAGTTGATACCGAAGATCCGACGGGCGTGATTCCGCCAGACGCGACGATGCGAATAGAGGTGCTCGCCTTTCTGGTAATACAATTGATCCAGCGCCTGCACCGCCTTGATGCGTAATAAAAGATTCTCCTTATTAGACATGGTGAGAATTAGTTAGATTGTGTTGATTTGATAAAAATACGGTTTCCAAGGCGAATTTCCAACGAGAATACCAAAACTTGCCACTTTTTTCGTTCTTCGAAAGAAACGAAAGACGTCCGGATATTCCGGACGTCTCCAGTATCAGTAAAATTCGATTCGGTTTTCCGCGCGACGACAGGGCCGAATACCGGCCACGAAACCGTCGACAAAGACCGATCCCTTATTTGAGGTCGTACCGTGTGAGGTGCGATGTACGGTTCATCAGTTGCAGTGCAGTGATTTGCTTGTACGAACGAACCACGGAACTGGTAGGAATCTTCATCGCGACCGTCGCCGGATCCAGCGAAGAGGGGAACGTAACCGTCGCCGAAACCATCTTTCCCGGAAGCTTGTCCGCGTCGAACGCAACGGCAACGACATCGAAAGAATCGCCCAATACCGACGGGAAATAAATTGTTCCTCCAATATCCTCACTGGTCATCGAACGGTCGTTCCATGTAAGCTCATTACCCCCGGAACCGGTGTTTTTGAGGCTCTCGTCCAGGAACAGAGTCGACAGCAGCATATCTTCGCCGAACTGCTCCACGACATTGACAACAAGACCTTCCGCCCAACGATAATCGACACATTTCGCATCGGGCTTGAATTGAAGCAACAGAGTCGGATATCCCGAATACTGCGGATCCAAGCTACCGCCGTCGACAATCTGGTGTTCGAACGTCAAGGAGGCATCACCGCGCTCGATCGGTTCCGTCGGCTCATTCCCCCCCCCGCCTTGGCCGTCCTCGGTAATCTCGATCAGTTCTTTCTGAAGCGGACCAGGCTGGCCGAGGGCATTGAGTCCTACCGTCATGACAACGACCCGCTCGCCCCATTCGAAGACATAGTAACCGCGGAAGTTGCCTTCGGAATCGGTAGCGGCATCGATCATCGAGGCAGGATCGCCCGTCATCATCGCGATCAGGTCGCTGTCTGAATAACCTCCTTCGAGGACGGTCTCATAGAAAACACCGTATGCATAGGTCTTCGTCGCCGCATTCGGTTCGAACTGGAACCCTACGCCAGGCTTTCCGGGCTGCGGATCAGCAAGCTGACCGCCATCGATGATTTTCGTGGTGAATCCGACGACCGCCTCGGGAGCCGTAGTCTTCGTATTCGCCTTGAACAGACGCGTGGTCTCTTCGGCCTTGCCTGCCGCCGATTTCTGAACGCCGAACGCCACGACGCTGTACTCGGTACCGATGCTCAGACCCGATGCGTTGTAGTTGCTCGTACCGCTGCGGAACTGTGCGGCAGCGACGGCATCCCAGCCCGACTTGTCGATCTCGGCATTGAGCGCAGCCAGCTGCGCGTCCAGAATCTCGCGGTCGCTCATCCCCGCCACGTCGGCCGACTTGACCGCCGTCACGAAATAGGAACCCGAACCGGAGGGGACGCACTTGGCCGAAATCGCCTCATCGCCCGCATTCATGACCGAAACATCGATCGACATGCGGGGATCGACGGCGGTCGAGAACTTCTCCGAACGGCTCAGCACCGACGTCGAAGCACCCCTGTCCGCATCGTAACCGAACGCTACGGCCACATAGGCGGTTTCGGGATCGAGCCATTTCGTCTCGATCGTCTGTTCGCCCTTGATCAGCGACTCCGGTTCGATATCCTTTTTGAGCATTTCGATAATGGCGTTGCTGTTCTTGTCCAGCAACAGCGAACTCTTCACCACGGCGAAGAAATAGGTCTCGTCGGCGATCGACGGCTCGACCTTCACCGTCGCGGAGTCGTACCCCACGGGGTCGTCGACCGTGAAGGCGAACGTCTGCGACGAAAGTCCCTCGGCCGGCGTCTCGACGAAGATTTCGGCATATTCCGAATCGGCCAGCTGCGAGTCGGCAGCTGCGAGCGCCTTCACCTTGACCGTATATTTCGCACCTGCGGCCGCATCGTCGAAACGCAGCGACGTCTTGTCGGTCTGGGTTTCGGGACAAAACTCCGACGTGTTTCCCGCAGCGTCGCTTTCGGTCACCACATACTGATATCCGGCGGCCTCGTCGACAGCGTCCCACTCGACGCCGAACGACGTCGGGGTGTTCTCGCTGACGGCTACGACGGGTTTGGATACCGCCGGAACGACCGGATCTTCCACATCGTCGCTGTCGCAGCCGACGAAGGCCGTCAACAACGCAATTGAGATGAAAAGTCCAAATTTCTTCATAAACTACACTATAAAATATTACAAATTCATTCCGTACACAAGGTGTCCAGTCCGGCAAATATAATCATTTTTTCACAGAATATCTTATTTCCCTGCCATAAGATTCTTTTTTCAATCCCCGTTCATGCGACAAATCATAAGAAACGATGCCGGAAACGGCATCTTTAAAAAACGGAATCGCGGCCGTCGGATTTCAGATCGTAATTCCGGGCGGGCGATTTAAAAAAAATCGCAACCTCTCCGCCCGCTCATGCCAACCGCGTCGTCCGGGATTCGGGAAGCAGCCGCATCGCGGAAAAATCGATCCCTTCGAGCACCACCACGCCCGGACGCCGCCCCGGCGCAATCTCCCCCAGTTCATCGCCGAAACCCAACGCCGCCGCACCGCCCGCCGTCGCCCACAGCAGGCGTTCGGCCAGCGGAACCCCGTCGCCCAGCAGACGCAGTTCGTCGACGAGCGACAACGCGCCGTTCGACGCCAGCGAATCGGTTCCCACACAGATATTCAACCCGTTCGACCGCAGCAGCTCCACCGGCGGGCGCAATCCCGAGATATACCGGTTCGAACCCGGGCAGAGGCACCACCACACGGGTGCCGTGAAGTGCGCCGTCACGCGGTCGATCGTCCGCTGCGTCACGCAGCAATTGTGGACGAGCAGCACGCTGCGCGTGGGCGGGACGCTCCCGACGAGCCGTTCGACCGGCGAGCCGTAATGCAGGAAATCGCACCGCCAGCCCCGCTCGGCATACCACGCCGCCAGCTCCCCTTCGCCGCGGTAGAGCGCCTCCTCGGCCGGCGACTCCATGAAATGGATCGACAGCGGAGCGTCGCCCCCGCTGCAAATTCTGCGGAAAAGCGCATCGGGGACGGAATAGGTCGAATGCGGCGTGAGCGACGTGGCGGCATGGCGCAGCAGCCCGTCGACAGGGGCCGTCGACACGGACTGCAAGCCGAAAAGTTCGGCGAACGTGCGGTAGCGGATCGCGCTGCGCGCCTTCACAGCGAACGTACTCTCGCCATTGGCCACGTCGCCCACAGCCGCCACGCCCTCGCGCCACATGCGGGCGTCGGCCGCCTCGATCGCCCGCCGCCGCTGCTCCTCGTCGAACCGTCCGCGCTGCGCGCCCATACCCCGCGCGAACGCGGCGAACCCGCCGCCCGCGGGAATCGCACCGCGCAGGCAGGACAATTCCAAATGACAGTGGGCGTTGACCATCCCCGGCAGCAGGATGCCGGAGTAGAACTCCACGCCAGCCTGCCGGTCGGGATCGCGCCACGTATCGACGCCGACGACCGTACCGTCGTCAGCGAGCGTCAGCAGCGGCCGGGGCCGCAGTCCCGAGCGAGTCAGCAGGTAGTGCGACGCGATCCGGCGCGGGGAGGGGGTTACAGAAATCATCGGCGAAAATCTTGATGTTCAACTGACGCAGGAAGAGGCTGTCGACCGCCTCGGCGGCATCGGGGGTATAGACCACCCGCAGATTGCGGACGGTCATGTGCGGTCGCTTGGGTTTCGGGCTGCGGATCTCGTAGAGATCGAGCACCAGCCGCCGCATCGAAGTGTCGGCCTTCATCTCGCGGCGGTACTCCGCCGCACGGCGACGCGTCAGATAGGTCGGCGACACATTGACCCGACGGTCGTCGGCCCGCTCGAACCAGACGCTGGCACGCAGCTGCGTATTCTCGTCGAGCGAATCGATCAGATAATCGAACGCGATCGTATAGTCGCCCGGACGGATGCGGTCGAAGACGAAACGGAGCCGCGCCGTGTCGCGCAGCCGCGTGACGCGGACGAGCGAGTCGGCGTAGAGCGTGCGGCGGAACGTGCGGCGCGCGACGTTGTCGATCGTATCCAGAATCGACACCTCGCGGTCGAGATGCTCCGCCTCGGTTTCGAGCAGTTTGATCGCCTGCTCGACCACATCGCTCAGGCGGGCGCTCTTGCGCTTGGAGAAGTTGCCGATCGTATACTGCACGTCGGCCGTCGTATAGCCGTACTTGGCGAAGATCGGCTCGTAGAGATTCAGCGAATCGGGCCGCATCCCCCGATGCTGCATGTAGGCATTCGAGAGGAATGCGTCGTGAAAGATGAGCGCGAGTTGCTCGTCGGGGATGATCTTGTATCCCGAACAGGCCAGCAGCAGGCCCGATACCAATATATATATAAGTCGTTTCATATCCCGTTCGTTTTCAACAGTCGTTTTCCCGCTTCGGCACGGCCGAAACAGGACCTTGTCATTGCGCCGTGCGGCCGGCGGCCATGTCGTCCGCACGAACCGCGCGCCGCACCGTCACGGCCGTCATCGCCCCCACCACGACCGCGAAAGCCGCCACGACGGCCGCCACGTCGCCCCCGCGCAGCAGGACGGGGTAGCTCTTGACCAGAAAGCTGTCGGCCGGAATTTCGATCACGCCGAAATAGTGCTGCACGAGGCACAGCCCCACGCCCAGCACGACGCCCGCTCCGGCGCCCAGCACGCCGATCAGCCCCCCTTCGAAGAAGAAGATGCGGCGGACGAACCGCGTATCGGCCCCCATGGCGCCCAGTGCGACGAACTCCGGCCGCTTGTCCAGCACGAGCATCACCACCGTCCCCACGATCGAGAACGAGGCGATGACGAGCACCAGCAGCGAAATGAGGAAGATGCCCCACTTCTCGTACTGCATGATCGTGTAGAACGAAGCGTTCAGCTCGTCGCGCGTGCGCACCTCGAACGCCCCGCCCGCCGCCTCCGCCACGCGCCGCTTCACCTCCGCCGGACGTGCGCCGCGGGCCACGCGGACCACGGCCGCCGACGCCCGATCGGGATAGGAGAAGAGCTCCTGCGCCAGCCTGAGCGAGGTGAAGAGGTAGCGGCCGTCGGTCTGGGCGTCGGCCGCGAAGACCCCCGCCACCTCCGCCTGCCGACGCGTGTAGCCCTCGACGGGCAGCAGCGACGAGAATCCGGTGCGGCGCAGGGCGTAGAGCACGCCGTCGGACTCGCCCAGCGAGCGCAGTCCGAGTTCGTAGGCCACGCCGCGGCCGACGACGAGCCGGTCGAGATCGCCCAGCCGGACGGCGTAGTCGCCCGCCGTAATGCACTCGGCCACGGGAACCACCCGATCGTAACCGTCGGCGACGCCCCGCACCGTCACCATCGCCTGACGGCCGCGGTACTCCATGAGCGCGCTCTGTTCGAGCGCCAGCGACACCGCCTCCACGCCGGGAAGCCGCCGCAGCGCGGCCGTATCGAGCGATTCGATCCCGAACGTCTGTCCCTCGCGGGGCGTGAGCGTCAGATCGGCGTCGAAATGCGAATTCATCGACCGCACCAGTTGCTCGAAGCCGTTGAAAACCGACAGCAGGACGATCATCGCCGCCACCGGAACGGCCACGGACACGACGCTCACGCCGGCGATCAGATTGATCACCGAGTGGGACTTCTTCGAAAAGAAGTAACGTCGTGCGAACCAGCCGGCGAGCATCCCGTAGCCGCGTTACTTCTCCTCGCGGAGCAGCTGGTCGATATTGTCGATATACTCCAACGAGTCGTCCAGAAAGAACTGAATCTCGGGGACGGTCTTCAACTGGTTGTGGACGCGCTGTCCCAGACTGCGGCGCAGCAGCCAGTTCTGCTTGTCGAGTACGGCCATCACCGCCGTGCTGCGGTCGAAGGGGAAGACGCTGACGTAGATCTTCGCATAACCGAAATCGGGCGAGACGCGCACGGCCGTGACCGTGACCATCGCCCCTTGCAGAAACGAAGCGGCCTCCTTCGAGAAGATGTCGGCCATGTCGCGCTGTATCTGTCGGGCAATCTTCTGTTGCCGCATCGATAGGTTCTCTGTCATAAGTATCTATTTCTGTGGTTTTTCTCCGAAATCGAATCCCGCCTTCATCTTCTCCCGTTTCTGCCGCTTCACGGTCCACGACTTGAATTCGGGGGCGAAACGGTAGGCCACGCCGATACGCACCATCAGGTTGTCCATCGGCGAACGCTGGGGCGTATACCAGAAGGGGTTCTCGGCGCCGTCGACCGCATTGTCGTAATATTTGTTGCGATTGCGCAGGATGTCGGAATAGCCGAAATAGTAGCGTGCGCCGGCGCTCACCTCGAAGCGCCCGATCAACACCGCGAGCCCCGCGCCGCCCGCCAGACCGTACCCCCAGCGGTTGTCGCGTGCGGTCTTGAATTCGTACTTGCCGCGCCACGGTTCGACGCCGTTCTCGCGGGCGACGTCGTTGACGTAACTCGAATCGAAATTATAGGAGAAGGTCAGCGCCGCTTCCAGATAGACGCGCAGGTGACGCCGCGCCAGATAGAAGTGGGGCTGCCACACGAGCGGCACCACGAACGAGTTGAGCTTGCGCGTATAGTAGACGTAATCGGCTTCGTTCTCGGTGGTCGAGGCGAAGGGCGCATAGGCGAACCCTCGCTGCAAGAATTCCAGATCGACACCGACGCACCCCACGAAGCGCGTGGCCGAATAATAGCGCCACGAGAAACCGCCGGAGAAGCGCCCGCCGACGGATTTCGTCTCCTGTGCAGGGTAGAAGCGGGCCGTACCCGTCCCGAAACCGCCGAAGACGCCGACCGTGTGCTGCGCACGGGCCGCGGAGGCCGCGAGCAACACGGACGCACAAAGAGTTATGAACTTCATCGTTTTCATCGTACACATTTAGAACGAGTTGCCGAATCCTCCCAACGCACCGCCCATGCCGCCGGATCCGCCCATGCTACCCAGACCGCCCATCGCGCCGCCGAAGCCCATGCCCGACGAAGACTGCCCCTGCTGGTCGTCCTTGCGGTTCTTGCGGTTCTGCTGCTGCTCGTCGAGGTATTTCGACAGCCGCTGCATCTCCTGCTGTTCGAGCTGTTCGATCAGCGACTCCATCGTAATGGGGGCGAACAGTTCGTTCATGTCGATATCGAGTTCGACCTCCCAGTTCTCCTTCGTGGCGAAGGTCGACTCGCCGTCGGCGTTGACATACATCTCGGCCCGCTCGGGCTGCCGCCGTTCGACCAGGTTGCCCGAATCCCAACGCCCGTTGCCGTTGAGATCCTCGATGACGCGCAGCCGGATTTCGCCCGCCGGTACATAGTCGAACCGCAGGTCGCCCGTCGTGACGTCGCGCCGCTCCTGCAACAGGCCGTTCGACCCGTTGAGCAGCTGCACAACATACTTCGCATCGGGAGCCTTGCCCTCGACGTGCAGCCGGATCGTGGCGAATTTCTCGGGGTCGGCCACCGTATAGGTACCGCGCAGCGAGTCGTTCTGTTCGTTGGCGATATTCTCGAAAGCACCCGGCGGCACGAGCAGCTCGTACTTGCCGCCCAACTGCCAGTCGGATTTCAGCCGCCAGACACGCATGTTGGCCGTATCGCGTTCGAACCGCACCTCGGCAGGACGCGGTTCGGGCTGCTGCTCGGTGGTATAGGTGAGCTGCACGGCCGCGGAATCGAGTTTGCGCAGCGGATAGTCGAACTCCAATTTGAGGTTGTCGAGCGGATTCACGTCGCCCGTGGTCGAGAGGTTGACCTTGAAGGGGTTGGGCTTTTCCGGCTCCTCCCACTCCTCGCCGGCCGCTTCGGCGCGTTTGCGCTCGCGTTCGAGCTTTTCGCGCTCCTTCTCCTCCGACTTGCTCTCGATATACCGCCATGCGAGTTTCAGCGGTTCGGTCACCTCCTGCAACCTGTTGACCGTATCGTGTTTGAAATAGGTGATCTCGCCCTTGATCGTATCGGGAAGCGAAGCCGAGGGCACGTCGAACCACAGAGCCACCGTATCGCGCCCCACGGTCTGGGGATCCCAGATGACCCGCTCGGCGGGGATGCTGTCGAACCGCAGGCCGGTGACTTCGGGATGCGCAGCGCCGAAATAGAGCATGGCCTTGTGCCGTGCGGGACGTTCCGACTGCTGGAGCGTCTGCCGTTTGAAGGCCACGTCGGTGAACATCCGCATGAAGACCTGCGGATCGGCCGTGACGTAATGGCGCAGCGAGTCGTACCAGACCGAAAAGTCGGGCATCAGCGCGGGATTGATCAGACTGTCCAGAAAACCCACCTTGTCGATCGACGGTTCGTACATCTGGTTGTCGTTGGTATCCTGGAAGGCGTAGACGCGGTAGGGAACCGGTTTGAGGTTCTGCGCCAGGAAAATGCCGTTGGTCTCGGCACGGGCGATGACCTGCGGCTTGTAGTTGAACAGCGTCGAATCGTACTCTTTGGGTTCGGGAACCGAGTCGGCGATGTAAAAGTAGATGAAGCTCTTGCTTACGCTGTCGGCCTTGTAGGCGTCGACCGTATAGCCCGACAGCACCATCGAGTCGATCTCGGGTCCGGTCGAAAAGACGTAACGCATCGAGTAGAGGGGGTTGCCCTCGTTGTTGTCGCAGATCGCGCTGCCGAAATTGAGCGCATAGGTGGTATTCTCCCTCAGCGTATCGCGCAACTGAACGGAGATTCCCCGCCCGCGCAGGGTGATGGTGGGTTTCTTCTTCATCTGCGGCGAGGTGAAGAACTCCTTCTGCTGATCCTTGATCTGGACGAACTCGTCGAACTCGATATAGATCTTGCGATCCTTGAAATTGGTCGTGAAGTTGTCGGGCGTCATCAGCGTGATGACGGGGGGCAGCGTATCCTTCGGGCCGCCCGTGGGCGTCATGATCGTGGCGCAGCGCCACAGAAACGCCGTACAGAAGAAGACTGCGAGCGCCGCGCGCCCCAGCAGCGGGACGAAGCCCCGTCGTTTGTCCTTATCGCTTGTTCTCATCGCCGTATATTCCGATTGTCGACGCCCGACCCCTGCGAACCGGACGAATCGCCGCCCGTTTCACCACCGGTCTCACCGCCGGTCTCACCGCCAATTTCACTACCGGTCTCACCGCCAGTCTCGCCACCAGTTTCGCCACCGGTCTCGCCGCCGGGATTGTCGGGCTCCTCGACATAGAAGTCGTTGAACATCCGCCACGTGCCGTCGACATATTTTTTCATCTGTTTCCACGGGCGGAAAATGACCGACGTGAAGAGCTGCGGCAGATTCTCGCCCAAATCCTGCTGCCGATAACCGTAGAGCCGGTTTTCGGTATCGACCGCCACGACCACGACGGGCGTACTGCCCACCCGCATCAGCAGCAGGTCCATGTCGACCGAGTCGACGCGGTAGGCCGTACCTTGCACGGGCGAAACGCCCGCCTCGTCGGTTCCCTTGCGCGTAAGGACGCCGTTCAACGCATCCTCGTAGGAGGCGACCGTCCACGTCACGGTGTCGGCCTCGAAGGCATAGGCGACCACCCCCTGCGCCGGTTTCAGCTCGGCGGCCGACTCCGTCTGCACCCAACTTTTGAGGATCACGTCGGTATCGTAACCCACGCTCTTGAAACAACCGCCCAGCAGCAGCGCGGCGGCGGCATATAGTATCGTCCGTTTCATTTCGTCTTTCCTAACAGGTTATTGCGCAGTTCGCCCATCGTAAGCCCCAGCACGGGATGAGGCCGCTGGCGCAGTACTTCGCACAGCGGCGTGAGGACGAACTCGCGCTCGGCGATACCCGGATGCGGGATCGTCAGTTCGGGCGTGGAGATCACCTCGTCGTCGTAGAGCAGGATGTCGATATCGATCGGCCGCGAGACGTAACGCTGCCCCGTAGCGGCCCGTTCGACCGCCTCGGCGGCACGGTTGCGCCCCAGCTCCCGCTCGATGCGGTGCACCTCGGCGAGCACCTCGTGCGGCGCGAGATCGGTGTCGGCCACCAACACCTGATTGACGAACGGCTGTTCGGCCTCGAAGCCCCACGGGGCGCTCCCGTAGCAGTGCGAACAGCGCAGCACGGCTCCGATGCGGGCGTTGACCAACCGCTGCGCCGTGCGCAGACGCTCCTTCACGTCGCCGACGTTGCCTCCCGTCAAAAGTACCACACGTGCCATAATCTCCTCCCTATTTTCGTCGAATCTGTTTGCTGACGCTCAGCGCGAAGTGCGTAAAGACGATCGTCGGATTGCCGTTCTGCGTGATCTGACGCATCGCCCGTTCGATCTCGTCGAGCAGGAACTCCACGTTCTCGTTGCCGATAAAGGGGGCGAACTTCCCGCAAAAATCGGCTTCGGCGCCCCACAGGTAGCTGATGTCGGCCAATCCGGCGTGGAGCATGTAGCTCTCGCGCAGCAGACGCGCCGCGTGGCGCAGGAACGCCCGCTGCTGTTCGCGCGAGAGATGCGCCACCTCCTCGGCCCACGACACCAGTTCGAGGTGTTTGTCGTTGTAGCTCAGCCGCATGAGCGAGCAGAACAGTCCGAAGCAGTCGCGCGTCAGTTCGTCGTCCTCGCCCGCCAGCAGCCGTTGCAACGTCAGATAATCGCCTCCGGCCAGCCGCGCGAGGTTGTGCAGCCGCGCCGGATCGCTCTGGCCGTGCCGCGCCGCCACCGCCTCCAACACCTCGGTCGAAATGCGCGGAACGGCCACCTCCTGCGTGCGCGACAGGATCGTCTGCAACAGCCGGTCTGGAGCCTCGCTCACCAGCAGGAAAACGGTCTTCTCCCACGGCTCCTCCAAAATTTTGAGGATCTTGTTGGCAGCCTCCTCGTTCATCGTCTCCGGCAGCCAGACGAGCATCACCTTGTACTCCGCCTCGAAACTCTTGAACGAAAGCTTGCGGATGATCTCGTCGGCCTCGCGGGCCGAAATCGCACCGCGCAGCGTCTTGCCCAGGTCGAGCGCGTCGTACCACTCCTGCGGCGAGAAATAGCCGTTCGAGCGGGCGAATACCGTGCGGAACAGCGGCAGGAAGGCATCCGACGTAATCACTTCGCCCGACTTCTTGCCCTGCTTGTTGACCGGAAAGACCAGATGCAGGTCGGGATGCGCGAGGGCTGCGATCTGCCGGCAGTCGGGACAGACGCCGCACGAATCGCCGTCGGCGCGGTGCCGGCAATTGAGGTACTGGGCGTAAGCCACCGCCAGCGGCAGCGTGCCCGCACCCGCCGCCCCCGTAAAGAGCTGCGCATGGCTCACGCGCCCCGCCGCGACGCTCGCAACCAGTCGCCGTTTGAGCTCCTCCTGACCGATAATATCCCGAAACTGCATCTTGCGTCAACGTTTTTTATTCCGCTTCACCGCCCGCACCGTCTGCACGACGGCGATCGCGACCAGCCCCATGACCGAGGCGGCCAACACACCGTTGCGCACGACGCCCGGCTCGCTGTAAAGCGCCCGGACGCCCACGATGAAAATAGCGAAACTCAGCGACAGAATCAACAACTTATTCTTGGTTTCCATCTTTTTCTCAATTCATCGTTTCACGACCGATCGCAACAGCCGCCCTACGTCGATATGCTCGCGCCGCACGGCGAACAGGCCGAACAGACCGAACAACACGCCGTTCACCGCATATTCCGCGCCGCGCACGGGGAGCCAGCGCGCGAAAACCGCACTGGCGAAGAAAACGCCCAGCCCCAGCGCGACATACTCGCCGATACGGCGCAGGTCGTAGGGCGTGGGGTAATAGCGCCGGTTGAGCCAGTAGCTTACCCCGACCATCGCCGCTTCGCTCGCGAGCCGCGCCCAGGCCGCGCCCACGTAACCCAGCGCCGGAACGAGCGCCACGTTCATCACGACGGTGAAGAACAACCCCGTGAAGGTGACCCACACGGCCAGCTGCGTCCGCTCCTCGCGCTTGTACCAGAACGAGAGGTTCAGCCACACGCCGCTCAGGACATTGGCCCCCAGCACCACCGGCAGGATGAAGATCCCCTCGCGGAAATCGGCCCCCACGATCAGGGAGAAGAGATCCTTGAAGAGGGCGATGCCCAGAAAGATGAACATCGAGGCCATCACGTAGTATTTCATCGCCGCGGCGTTCATCGCCACGAAGTCGCTCTTGCGGTAGTCGGCCAGAAAAAAGGGTTCGGCCGCCAGGCGGTACATCTGCGTGAAGAGCATCATCACCACCGCGATCTTGGTAATGGCGCCGTAAACCCCCAACTGCGCCATCGCCCCCGCAGGGACGAGGTACTTGATCATCTGCCGGTCGATGAACTCGTTGGCCGTACCGGCTACGCCGCTGACGAGCAGCGGCAGCGAATAGACCAGCACCGCGGCCAGCAACCGGCGGTCGATGCGCGGCACCGTGCGGTCGGTCGTCAGCAGGATGACATTGAACGTCACCGCGCTGGCGATGAGGTTGGCCACGAAAACCCACCCGACGCCGAAGGGCGAACCGTAGAGTCCGGCCAGTGCGAACCCGATGGCCAGCGCGACGTTGACCACCACGCCGAGCGCCTTGATCCCCACGAAAGTCATCGCCCTGCCCTGTTCGCGCAAACGCGAGAAGGGCAGGCACGCCGCCACGTCGAACCAGACGACGGCGGCCACGAGCAGCACGTACTCCGGATGCGCCACGTAGGCTTCGCCCATCCACTCCGCCACGCGCTCGCGGCCGAAGGCCGTCAGCAGGAAAAAGAGCGAGGCCGCGAGCAGCGTCACGCCCCACGCGGTGGCGAACAGGCGCCGTTTGCCCGCCCGCGCCCGTGCGGCGATCTCGCCCTCCGTGCCACCCGCAGCCGCGGCTGCGGCGTCGGCCTTGGCCGCAAAGCGGAAATAAGCCGATTCGAGCCCCATGGTGAGCACCACCAGCGCGAACGGAATCAACGCATAGACGTCGGTAACGATGCCGTAAGCCTCCGGCTCGAACACCCGCGTGAAGACGGGCGTGAGCAGGTAGCTCAGAAAACGCACCGCAATGGTGCTGATACCGTAAACGGCGGTCTGTTTGGCCAGCTTTTCAAGCATCTCTTCTCAATCGCTCCCGCGCACAAGGCGTTTTATCCTGCAAAGATACGAATAAGCGAGAGCAATGTCAAATTTATTTGAACATTGCCGAGCGGGAGTATCTTCGGCACAGCCAAAGATACGATTAAGCCGAGCGCAATGCAAATTTATTTGCTTTTTGCCGAGACGAAGTACCCAAGGCGTCAGCCAAAGGTACGAACCAGTTGCGGCATCTCCTGCTGCGCGTTTCCAAAAAGAACGTAACGAAGGGTTTTTTATGGTGCGAAGTTGACCGTATTGTTTTTTTTCGTATATTTGCATCAATTGGAAAATAATGAACTTAAATGCCGAAGTTGTATGACAACAAGGTAGACGTAGCGAAAAAACCCGGCTGGCTGAAAATTCGCCTCCACCGCACGACGCAATTCGCCGAGGTGGACCGGATCGTTCGGGAACATGCCCTGCACACGATTTGCAGCAGCGGGATGTGCCCCAACAAAGCCGAATGCTGGAGTCGTCGGACAGCTACCTTCATGATTCTGGGCGATGTCTGCACACGGAGCTGCCGTTTCTGCGCCACGCGCACGGGACGTCCGCTTCCGCCCGACGATGCAGAGCCCGGGCAACTGGCCCGCAGCGTGAAGCTGATGGGTCTTCGGCACGTTGTCGTAACATCCGTTACACGTGATGATCTGCCCGACGGAGGCGCCCGCCACTGGGCTGCCGCCGTCGAAGCCATCCGTCGAGAGAATCACGACGCAACGATCGAGCTCCTTATTCCAGATTTCGACGCCCGCCCCGAGCTGTTGGACACGGTGGCGGCGGCGAAGCCCGATATTATCGGGCACAACATCGAAACCGTCGAGCGACTCACCCCGCAGGTGCGTTCGCGCGCCCGTTACGCGACCTCGCTCCGCACGCTGGAGCTGCTCGCACGACGCGGCGCCGCGACCAAAAGCGGCCTGATGCTCGGCCTCGGCGAAAGCGATGACGAGGTGTTGCAAACGCTGCGCGACCTGCGCCGGGCAGGAGTGCGGATCGTCACCCTCGGCCAGTATCTTCGACCTACATTGGAGCACTATCCCGTTGCGGAATACATCACTCCTGAGAAATTCGAAGCGTACCGGCAGCAGGCGCTCGCCATGGGATTCGATTACTGCGCGAGCGCACCGATGGTGCGTTCGTCGTATCGGGCCCAGGAAGCGCTCGCAGCAATTAAAAATGAGAAATCAGAGACGAGGCATTAGCCGCCGCCCGAATTCCCGAACGGGGAGGAGGTTCCGGTCCGTTTCTGATTCGCCGTTTTTAATTTTTAACTTGACTCGTATGTTGACTGTTCGGACGATCGACCTGGGGCGTATGCCCTACCGTGACTGCTGGGAGTACCAGCAGCGGCTGTTCGACGTCCTCACGGCGCGCAGGGGCGATGCCTCGGACGAGGCGGGCTGGCTCCTGACGGTCGAACATCCGCCGGTCTACACGCTCGGCAAGAGCGGCAAGGCGCAGAACCTGCTCGTGGGAGAGGAGTTCCTGCGGGCCAAAGGAGCCGAGTACTACCACATCGACCGCGGGGGCGACATCACCTTCCACGGCCCCGGACAGGCGGTCTGCTACCCGATTCTCGACCTCGCCAGACTGGGAATCGGCCTGAGGGAGTACATCTTCCGGCTGGAAGAGAGCGTCATCGAGGTCGTGGGCCGCTACGGCATCCGGGGCGCCCGCATCGCAGGCGCTTCGGGCGTCTGGATCGTCGAAGAGGGCGCCGCGCCGCGCAAGATCTGCGCAATAGGCGTCCGCGCATCGCGTTTTGTTACCATGCACGGCTTCGCCCTCAACGTCTCGACCGACTTGGAGTGGTTCGGCCTGATCAATCCCTGCGGATTCGTCGACAGGGGCGTGACCTCGATCGAACGCGAGACGGGGCGCACGGTGCCGATGGACGAAGTGAAGAAATCGATTGTAACCGTTTTAAGCGAGAAATTAGATGTTAAAATATATAATAAGTAAACAGTATGCCTATAGAAAAAAGATGGGTTGTCAAACCGCAAGGCGACCCCGCGACCGTGGAGGCGCTCGCCTCTGCGCTGCGGATTCCGCCCGTATTGGCTAACCTGCTCGTACAAAGAGGCATAGACACCGAAGAGAAGGCACATTCGTTTTTCAATCCGCAGCTCTCGGACCTCCACGACCCCTTCCTGATGAAGGACATGGACCGCGCCGTGGAGCGTGTCGAGGCAGCCGTCCGCAACCAGGAGAAGATCATGGTCTACGGCGACTACGACGTGGACGGAACGACGGCCGTGGCGCTGGTCTACAAGTTCCTGCGGCACATCGGCCACCGCAACCTGCTCTTTTACATACCGGACCGCTACACCGAAGGGTACGGTATCTCCGTCAAGGGAATCGATTACGCCGCCCGCAAGGGGGTGACGCTCATCATCGCCCTCGACTGCGGCATCAAAGCCACGGAGAAGGTAGCCTATGCGAAGACTCAGGGCGTGGATTTCATCATCTGCGACCATCACCTCCCCGCCGAGGAGATTCCCCGTGCGGTAGCCGTTCTCGATCCGAAACGCACCGATTGCACCTACCCGTTCGACGAGTTGTCGGGCTGCGGCGTGGGATTCAAGCTGGTGCAGGCCTATGCGATGAAAAACGGGATGCCTTTTTCGTCGATCGCGCCGCTGCTGGACCTGCTGGTGGTGAGCATCGCCTCGGACATCGTGCCGCTGGTGGGCGAAAACCGCATCCTGGCCCATTACGGGCTCGAACTGCTCAACCGCGCGCCGTCGAAGGGTCTGCTGTCGATCATCAAGATCTGCGGACTGAACAAGCACTCGATCACCATCGACGACATCGTCTTCAAGATCGGGCCGCGCATCAACGCCGCCGGCCGTATGCGGATGGACGAAAACGACGAAAACGCCGCGCCGTCGGGCGGATACGCCGCCGTGAACCTGCTCGTCGAGAACAACGAGAGCGACGCCGAAGACTACGGGTCGATCATCGACGCCTTCAACCAGGACCGCAAGTCGATCGACCGCCACGTGACGCAGGAGGCGCACGAGATCATCGAGAGCGACCCCGAACTGAAAAACCGCAAGAGCACGGTCATCTACAATCCCAGGTGGATGAAGGGCATCGTCGGCATCGTCGCGTCGCGCCTGATCGAGACCTACTTCCGGCCGACGGTCGTCCTGACGCAGAGCAACGGCTTCGCGACGGGTTCGGCCCGTTCGGTGCCGGGCTTCGACCTCTATCAGGCCGTGGAGTCGTGCGCCGACCTGCTGGAAAACTTCGGCGGGCACATGTACGCCGCAGGGCTCACGATGCGGCCGGAGAACGTCGGGGAGTTCACGCGGAGGTTCAACGCCTACGTCGAAGAGAACATCGATCCGCAGATGCTCGTTCCGCAGGTGGACGTCGACGCCGAACTGCTCTTCTCGGAGATCACGCCCGCATTCCGCCGCGAGCTGAAACGGTTCGAACCTTTCGGGCCGGGCAATGCGGCGCCGATCTTCGCCACGCGCAGCGTCAGCAACCGCGGCGACGCCAAACTGGTGGGAGCCGAGTGCGAACACCTGCGCATGGACCTCACGCAGCGGCAGAAACCCAACACGACGTTGCAGTGCATCGCCTTCCAGCAGCCGGAGCATTTCGAATGGATCCGGTCGGGGCGGCCGGTGGACGTATGCTATCAGATCGTGGAGAACCACTACCGCGGCACAGTCTCGACGCAGCTGCGCATCAAGGACATCAAGCGGGTGGAGAAATAGCGCGAAAGCGCATCGCTGCGAATCGGGGTGCGGATTTGAAATCCGCACCCCGATCGTTTAACAGGAAATCATGCCTCGCGGTCTCTGCTCCGGCGGCAAAGCAGACGCTTCATGCCGTAGAAGATCGCCGTCAGCAGGACGGCCGCCACGAGAGCCGCCACACTCATCCGTCCCGCCGCGAAAGGCTCGTCCGCCGCCCCGCGGCACAGAAAAGCGAGGGCCGAGAAGAAGTAGAGGCCGACGAAAACACACAGGAACAGCGCCAGCGGCCTGCGCACCGATTCGCGCGGACGCGGCACCTGCGCACCCGCGTTCAGTTCGGGGTGCCACCACCCCACGACGACGTCGTTGAAGAAGCCGAAGGCGAAGGCGGCCGCCAGCGCATAGACCATCGTCCACACGAGCGACAGCCGCCCGTCGGGCTGCTGAGATTCCGACGGCAGAAGGGTCATCAGCCAGAAAAAAAGCAACCATTTCTCGCCTCGGCATAGCTCGCGCAAGAGCGGCTCTGCTCATTTGGCTTAACGAAATGGTTCGATTTTTCAGAGCCACAGGATTCGGAGATTAGGGGTTTGCAGGAAAAGATGCCGGAGAAATAGAACGGGACTCCGAAACGCATCCATCCGCAAAATAGTCATTTTCCCGCAATCCGCCAAATGATCCAGCGGCCAATCAGATCGGCCGCAAAAAAAGCCCCGCCGAAAGGCGGGGCCGAAATCAACGTTTTCGTTAAGCCGAGCGCAGAGCCGAACTTGTTCAGGCTATGCCGGGGCGAGAAAACGACTGTTGAAAACAAACGAACGGAATTTCCGATCAGAGATTGGGATTGATCTTCGACCACTCCGATACGGGCGGCACGATATTGAGCGTGACGAGCTCGTCGCGCATCTTGCAGAGGTGCTCGTAGCTGGCGTCGAGGCTGGCGACCTCGTCGGCCGTGCCCGTCGGAACCTCGAAGTGGCAACCCGTAGCGTCGAGCGTGGTCTTCATGGCCATCATGATGCACTTGTACTTCTCGTTGTTGACGAACGTGCCGGCCGGCCAGCGGAACGCCTCGCCGCCCATGGCCGAACGGATCATCTCGACCGAGAGGTAGGACGGACTCTGGAACGACGAACGGCCGCGCAGCTCGATGATCTTGGCACCGCCCTTCGTCACGTCCTGCTGCATCTGCTTCCACTCCTCGACGGGGAACTCCGCCGTACCGATAATCTCGCTCAGCGGCTTGCCGGCAACCTTCACGGCGCTGCCGAACACGGCCATCTGCTCGCCGTGGCCGCCATAGGTGGCGCAACCCGTGATCTGGTTCTGCATCACGCCGAACTTCTTGGCCAGCGCACTCTGCAAACGCGTCGAGTCGAGCGCCGCGAGCGTCGTCACCTGCGAAGGTTTCAGACCGGAGTAGAGCAGCGTCACCAGACCCGTCAGGTCGGCCGGGTTGAAGATAATCACCACGTGCTTCACATCGGGGCAATAGGTCTTGATGTCCTTACCCAGCTGCTCTGCGATCTCGCAGTTGCCTTTGAGCAGATCCTCGCGCGTCATGCCGGCCTTGCGCGGTGCGCCGCCCGAAGAGATGATATACTTCGCGTCGGTGAAAGCCTCCTTCACGTCGGTCGTCGCCGTGATGTTCACGCCGTCGAAACCGCACTGGCGCATCTCCTCGGCCACACCCTCCGGAGAAAAGACGTCGTACAGGCAGAGATTGGAGGTCAGACCCATCATCAGGGCGGTCTGCGCCATGTTCGAGCCGATCATGCCGGCAGCGCCGACGATCGTCAATTTTTCGTTTGTCAGAAAAGCCATAGCTACAATATTATTGTTAGTGAATTAACAGTGATCGCACCACAAAAGTAATACTTTTTTTCAATTAATGTACACTTTCTTTACATTTGTTCGAAAAATCGCCCCGTTTCTGCGACGGATGTCGTATCTTTGGGCCGCTTTTCCGCAAAAGAGAGCGGCGAAGAGATCCTCTCCGGACGGAACCCGCCGCGCCGGAAGACGACTGCACAGGATCGGCGACTGGAAATCCGACGCAGGCAGAACGCCGGAACAGGAGTCCGCCGCATCTCCTCTTCGACCGATCCCTCAGGCGGACCGAATCGCAACGTCGAACTCATACACGAAAGACTATGTTCTCTGAAAAACACGGAAACATCCTCCACGGCATCCTGCTCATCGCACTCTTCTCGTGCGCAGCGTTCTACCTGGCCGACACGCAGCCGGCACGCAGTCTCTCGTTCAGCCCGCTCATTCTGGGCATTCTGCTCGGAATGCTCTATGCCAACAGCCTGCGCAACCATCTGCCCGAAACGTGGGTGCCGGGCATCCTGTTCTGTTCGAAACAACTGCTGCGCGCGGGCATCGTGCTCTACGGATTCCGCCTGACCTTCCAGAGCGTGGCGGCCATCGGCGCGCCGGCCATCGGCATCGACGCAGCGGTGGTCGCGGGGACGCTCCTGCTGGGCGTATTGCTGGGCCGTGCGCTGAAAATGGACCGCGACCTGGCGCTGCTGACCTCGACGGGCAGCGCCATTTGCGGCGCGGCGGCCGTGCTGGGCGCCGAACCCGTCGTGAAGGCCGCACCGCACAAGACGGCGGTGGCGGTCTCGACCGTAGTGATCTTCGGTACGGTCTCGATGTTCCTCTATCCGGCGCTGTGGCGCGCCGGCATTCTCGGCCTGACGCCCGAACAGATGGGCCTTTACACGGGTGCGACGCTGCACGAGGTGGCCCACGTCGTCGGGGCGGGCAATGCCATGGGCGCCGAAATCGCCGACGGCGCGGTCATCGTCAAGATGATCCGCGTGATGATGCTGGCGCCGGTACTGCTGGTCATGAGCCTGCTGCTCGCCCGCCGCACGAAGGGCGGTGCGGGCCGCGCGAAGGTCACGATCCCGTGGTTCGCGTTCGGATTCCTGGCCGTCATCGGATTCAATTCGCTCGACCTGCTGCCCGAGGCGGCGGTGGCGGGAATCAATTCGTTCGACACCTTCCTGCTGACGATGGCCATGACAGCGCTGGGGGCGGAGACCAGCATCGAAAAGTTCAAACGCGCCGGCGCGAAACCCTTCCTCCTCGCCGGACTGCTCTACCTGTGGCTGCTGGGCGGAGGCTATCTGCTGAGCCGCTGGATCCTATAAACCCAGCAGGCGGAGCGACAGACGGCCTCCCGCCGTGAAGGAGGGTATCCACCGCCGCGCCATGCGTCCCACGGCCCAGGGAATGAGGACGCCCGACAGGAAGAGCAGCGCCGAAAAGAGGGCGGGATCGACCGCCAGACGGGGATAGAGCAGGCCGCGCAGGAGGCCGACAGGCAGCACGTGGAGCAGGTAGACCGTAAAGGTATACCTGCGCAGATCGTCCGCGAGCGGCAGGTGCAGCCTGCGGTCGACGGCCAGCGCCGCACACGAGGCGACGAAAAGGATGCCCGCCGCCGCATAGAACGGTGCGGCGGCGTGCGACGGGAACCGAAGCGTCACGAGCGACGCCGCACCCCAGAAAACGAGCGACGAGGGGCGGGCCAGCCGCGGCCACAACCACGTGCGGCCGTCGCAGGCGACGGCTCCCAGCAGGAAAAAGCCGGTATACCACAGTACGTCGGGCAGCATCAGCAGCTCGCCGCCCGTCGGGGCGATCAGCCGGTTGGCGGCGATGCACGTCCCCGCAACCGCGGCGAGCGCAGCCGGCCGGCTGCGGACGATCCGGTCGACGGCATATCCCGCAAGACTCACCTCGAACAGCACTTCCAGAAACCAGAAGGGACGGATCGGATTGTCGGCCGGATAGAGAAAGGCGTGCAGATAGGCTGAAAAACTCAACTCCGACGGCCGCATGGCATAGGCGCTCAACAGCCCCTTGGGGATGAATACGAGCGTCGTCCACACGACAAGAGGCAACAGCAGCCGCAGCGCACGGCGGCGTGCGAAAGTCCCCGCACCGACCCGTCCGCTCCCTCCGCCGTAACGGAACAGATAGCCCGAAAGGGCGAAGAAGAGCGGCATGTGGAAGGCGTAGATCCAGCGGAACAGCGCCGTCGAAGCGAAACGGGAATCCACTCCCGAATGGCCCGCTACGACCAGCAGGATCCCGATCACGTAGCAGAGATCGATCCGACGGTCGCGCGGGAGACGATCCGCCGGTCGGGACGTCGGGATCGGACTACTTTTCATAAATCGACTCGGAGCGGGGCGTATCGTGCGAATGTTCGTCGTTCTGGCGGCTGACGCTCAGGATCATCCCCAATGCGATGACCGTGAAGAGCACCGACGAGCCGCCGCGCGAGATGAGCGGCAGCGTCTGTCCCGTCTCGGGCATCAGGTTGACCGTCACCATGACGTGCAGCAGCGCCTGACAGGTAATCATGAGCGCAAGCCCCAAGACCAGCAGCCCCGGAAAGGCAGTGCCGCAGCGCACGAAGATTTCGCGGGCGCGGAAGAAGATCCACAGGTAGAGCATCAGCAGGATACCGGCCAGGATGATCCCGTACTCCTCGACGAAAAAGGCGTAGGCATAGTCGCTTTCGGGATGGATCATCTCCACGCGCATGGCGCTCTGGCCCGCCCCCTCGCCCAGCAGTCCGCCGTTGTGGATGGCGATCATCGAACGTTCGGTGTCGGTGAGCCGGTCGATCGGTTTCTCGGTCTGCGACGACGTCCACAGGTCGATCCACGTACTCACGCGCCCGCCCGCCGTCTCGCTGCGGCCCAGATTGAGCAACCCCGCCAGCAGCAGGGCAGCGCAGGCCAGCCCCACGAGCCGCACCAGCTCGCTCACCCGCACGCGCCCGATAAGCATCATCACCAGCGAGGTCAGAAAGACCAGCATCGCCGACGACGTATGCGCCGGAAAGATCACCGCACACGACAGCACGACGGGCAGCAGGATGGGCCTCGTCCCCTCGCGCCAGATCTTGCGCTGCGCGGGCCGCCCCCACCGGAAGGGGTTGAGCGAAGGGACGATCCGGATGCGGTCGATCTTGCTCTGGCACGACGAAAGGCGGCGTGCCAGCAGCAGGATCGTGGCGACCTTCAATGCCTCGGAGGGCTGGAACTGGAATCCCGCGACGGGAATCCACCGCGCGGCGCCGTTGGTCGTGGCGCCGATGAAGTAGACGGCCAGCGTAAGCAGCAGACTCAGCACATAGACCGGCTGCGCCAGCCGGTTGTAGACGCGGCAGTTGATCTTGTGGACGATGACGATGATCGGGACGCAGAGGATCAGAATCCCCACCTGCTGACGCAGGAAATGCGCCGTCGAACGCGCCGTATGGGCGTCGTAGGCCATTTTGGCCGTCGACGAGTAGACCACCAGCACCGAAATGACGGCCAGCGCCGCAATGATGATCCACAGGACGCGGTCGCCGGTAAACACCGAGCCGACCAGCGCCCGCAGGCCGCTCTGCGGCGCGGAGGATGCGGTTTCGGAAGATCGGGTCTCTTTCATTGTTCAGTCGTCGTTAGCGCCGTGCGGCGGGTCTTCCCGCACCGCACGGACTCGTCATCGGAAGGGTCAGCAGTGTTCACCGACCCATTTTTTGAACAGCTCGCCGCGCTGTTCGTAGTTGCGGAACAGATCGAACGAGGCGCAGGCGGGCGACAGCAGCACGGCGTCGCCCGGACGCGCCGCACGGCGGGCAGCCTCCATCGCCTCGTCCAGCGACGCCGTGGAGATCACCTCCGGCACGACACCCGTGAAGGACTCGACGAGCTTGCGGTTGTCGACACCCATGCATACGAGCGTATGCACCTTCTCGCGGGCGAAGGCTTTGAGCGGTTCGTAGTCGTTGCCCTTGTCGGTGCCGCCGGCGATCCACACCACGGGACGTTTCATGCTTTCGAGCGCATACCACACCGAATCGACGTTGGTCGCCTTCGAATCGTTGATCCACAACACGCCGTCCGTTTCGCACACGGGTTCGAGACGGTGCTCGACCGGCGCGAAAGCGTAAATCGAACTGCGGATACGGTCGGGCGCGACGCCGGCCGCGAGCGCGGCCAGTGCGGCAGCCATGGCGTTGTAGGCGTTGTGCAGCCCGCCGATACGCATCCGGCGCGTGTCGATCTCGACCGAACGGTCGCCCACGGCGGCCGTGAAGCGGCCGTCGCGGCTCAGGAAGGCGTCGCCGTCGCTGCCGGCGACGGCAGCCCGTGCGGCGAAGGGCAGCTGCCGCTGCGGCAGCCGATACGACGGCAGCAGCGACCAGATCGTTTCGTCGTCGGCCGAATAGATGAAGTAGTCGCCTGCACGCTGGTTCTGCGCAATGCGCATCTTCGCTGCGGCATACTTCGCGAACGAGTGGTCGTAGCGGTCGAGATGGTCGGGCGTGATGTTGGTCAGCACACCGATGTCGGCCCGGAACCGGAACATGCCGTCCAGTTGGAACGAGCTGAGTTCCAGCACATACCAATCGTACCGGCCGGTTGCGACCGAATAGGCGAAGCTCTCGCCGATGTTGCCGCCCAGGGCGACGTTGCAGCCCGCGTCGCGCAGAATCCGGTAGACGAGCGACGTGGTGGTCGTCTTGCCGTTCGAACCGGTGATGCAGATCGTGCGCGCACCGTCGAGATAACGCCCCGCGAATTCGATCTCGGAGATCACGGGAACGCCCCGTTCGCGCAGTTTGCGCACGATGGGCGCCGAGTCGGGGATGCCGGGCGACTTGACGCATTCCGAAGCGGCGAGGATGCGCTCCTCGCTGTGGCCGCCCTCCTCGTAGGGCACGCCCCATGCTTCGAGTTTCATCCGGTAGCGGTCGGCGATGCGGCCGCTGTCGGACAGAAAGACGTCGAACCCTTTCCTGCGGGCGAGGATCGCCGAACCGTAGCCGCTGATACCTCCGCCCAATACAACGAGTTTCTTCATTTCAAAATGGTGTCAGGCGTTGAGAATCCGCTGGTACATCTCGCAGACGAAGTTGAGAATCGGCGCATAGCGCCCTTCGCGCAACGACTCGGAGAGCATCGAATAGTACTCCACCACCTCTTCGATCGGGAAGGGCTGGCAGGTGAAGTAGTAGGCCGACAGCGGCGACGAGGGGTTCTCGCGGATGTAGGCGCAACGGCGCTCCTTGATGCCGCGGTCGAGCAGACGCAGCTCGGCGTTGAGCTGCCGCTGCCGCTCCGGCGACAGGTCGTCCCACTCGCCCGCGAGGTTCTGGCGGCGCAGCGTCGCGGCGCGAAGCTCCTCGCGGCGATACTTCCTGCCGTATTCGTAGTCGGCTTCGAAGACGGGCGAGCCCTTCACGCGCCAGTCGAACGTATCCCCGTCCTGAAACAGGCCGAGGACTTCGAGCTGCTCGCCCGGAAGGATGAAGAAGCTGGCGAGCGCCGGCGCACCGGCCGCATCGTCGCGGCGGTGGAGCGTCACGGCATAGATCTTATCGTCGTCGGGCAGCATGTACCGCCCTTCGAGATCGGTCTGCGCCGTTCGCAGGTCGCCGGAGAAGGCCTTGTCGTACTCCGCATAACTGAGCCGCATGTCGACGCGCGGAACGCTCACGGCGATACGTCCTTTGAGCGGAGCCGGCGCCTGAGCCCGTGCGGCGAAACAGCCGAGCAGCAGCAGGGATACAATCCAGATTTTTTTCATGTCATTCATCGTTTTTTGGTTTGATTATCGGATTTTGAGCGTCGCAAGCGCCGCGAGCGACAGCAGCATGCTCACGATCCAGAAGCGGATGACGATCTTCGTCTCGAAGATTCCCTTCTTCTGATAGTGGTGGTGGATGGGCGACATCAGGAAGATGCGCCGTCCCTCGCCGTAGCGGCGTTTGGTATATTTGAAATAGGAGACCTGCATCATAACCGAAAGACTCTCGACAAAAAACACGCCGCAAAGGATCGGCAGCAACAATTCCTTGCGGATGCAGAGGGCGAAAACGGCGATGATGCCGCCGATGGCCAGCGACCCCGTATCGCCCATGAAGGTCTGGGCCGGGAACGAGTTGTACCACAGGAAACCGATCAGTGCGCCGGCGAAGGCAGCCGCGAAGACCACCAGTTCGCCCGAACCGGGGATATACATGATATTGAGGTAGTCGGCATAGACGATATGGCCCGAAAGGTAGGCCAGGATCGCCAGCACCACCACGATCGGCGCCGAGACGCCCGAAACCAGTCCGTCGAGCCCGTCGGTGAGATTGGCGCCGTTCGATACGGCCGTGACGACGAAGATCGCCACCAGCACGTAGAGAATCCATGTGGCCATGCGGTTGCCGCCCGTGAACCACGCATAGTCGAACTCGTTGTTCTTGACGAAGGGGATCGTCGTCTGCGTGGTCTTGACGCTCTCGGTACCCATGACCACGCGGTTCGTCGTGACGCTCTCGATCACCTCGCCGTCGTCGTCCACGAAGAGCTGCTGGACGGGTTCGACCACCTTGTCGCGCACCACGACTTCGGGCGAAGCGCACATCACCGTGCCGACGATGATGCCGATGCCCACCTGTCCCACGATCTTGAACTTGCCTTTGAGCCCCTCCTTGTTGTGGCGGAAGACCTTGATGTAGTCGTCCAGGAAGCCCAGCAGCCCCAGCCAGACGGTCGAAACGATCATCAGCTGGATGTAGATGTTGTCCAGCCGGCCGAACAGCAGCACGGGAACCAGCACGGCCAAAAGGATCATCACGCCGCCCATCGTGGGCGTGCCCCGTTTCTGGAGCTGGCCTTCGAGGCCGAGGTTGCGGATCTCCTCGCCGATCTGACGGCGCTGCATGAAGCGGATGATCCCCTGTCCGAAGGTGATCGTAATGAGCAGCGCCAGGATGACGGCCAGCGCCGAGCGGAACGAGATGTACTGGAACATGCCCGCACCGGGCAGGTCGTAAGAACGGTCGAGATATTGGAAAAGATGATACAGCATACGTCGATAAAGTGCCGGTCGGCGCCGGCGGAATAAATGAGGTTAGCGGTGAATGGAAAACTGATGTTCGATCTGTTGACGGTCGTCGAAATGGCGGCGCTCGTCGCCCACGATCTGGTAGGTTTCGTGTCCCTTGCCGGCAAGCAGCACGATGTCGCCCGGACGGGCCAGCATCGCCGCCGCGCGAATCGCTTCGCCGCGGTCGGCGATGCGCAGGTAGCGGGCTTCGGGGGGCAGGCCGGCGACCATCTCGTCGAGGATCGACTCGGGGTCTTCGTGCCGCGGATTGTCGGAGGTGAAGATGGCCGTCGCGGCATACTTCACGGCCATAGCGGCCATTTCGGGACGCTTGGTGCGGTCGCGGTCGCCGCCGCAGCCGCAGACGGCAATGAGCTGTCCGCCGCCGGTGAGCAGTTCGCCGAGCGTCCGCAATACGTTCTCCAACGCATCGGGCGTATGGGCATAGTCGACCACGGCCGTGCGGCCGTCGGCCGCACGCACGAATTCGAGCCGCCCGCTCACGGGCCTGAGGCAGCTCATCGCCGTCAGCACCTCGCTGCGGTCGGCGCCCAGCAGCAGTGCGGCGCCGTAGACGGCCAGCAGGTTCGAGGCGTTGAACCGGCCGAGAAATCCGACCCACACCTCGTCGCCGCCCAGACGCAGCAACATGCCGTCGAGGTGCTGTTCCAGTACACGCCCCGTGAAGTCGGCGGCCGACCGGAGCGAATAGGCGGCCACCCGTGCACGGGTATTCTGCACCATGACGCGGCCGTTGCGGTCGTCGGCGTTCGTCAGGGCGAAAGCCCCGGCGGGCAGACGGTCGAAAAAGAGCTTCTTGGCCTCGATATAGGCGGCGAAGGTCTTGTGGTAGTCGAGATGGTCGTGGGTGATGTTGGTGAAGATGCCCCCTTCGAAATGCAGGCCGCGGATGCGCTCCTGCACGATGGCGTGCGACGACACCTCCATGAAGCAATAGGCGCAGCCCGCGTCGACCATTTCGCGCATCAGCGCGTTGAGCCGGATCACGTCGGGCGTGGTATGCGTCGACGCGATGCGCCGTTCGCCCACGCGGTAGACGACCGTCGAAATCAGTCCCGCCTCGTAACCCAGCCGGCGGAAGAGGTCGTAGAGCAGCGTGGCGACGGTGGTCTTGCCGTTGGTGCCGGTGACGCCCACCAGATGCAGTTCGCGGCTGGGATGATCGTAGAAGGCGGCCGCCATGTCGGCCATCGCCGCATGGGTGTCGGCCACCGCGACGTAGCACACCCCTTCGGCCAGCGTTTCGGGCAACTGCTGGCAGACGACCGCAACGGCGCCCGCCGCAACGGCCTGCGGAATAAAACGGTGTCCGTCGGCCGCCGTCCCCGTCACGGCGAAGAAGCAGCTGCCCGCCGCGACCTCGCGCGAATCGCAGGTCAGCGAGCGAACGACCTGTCCCGCCGCATTGCAGACGGCCGCGACCGGCGTCGAACCGATCAGATTGTCGATACGTTTCATATAGTTCATTTATCTCAATTTCAATGTTACGGTTTGCCCCCGCTGTATCTTTGCGCCGGGCGGCAACGTCTGTTCGCGCACGGCCCCCTTGCCGGTGAAAGCGACCCGCAGTCCGCGGCTTTCCAGCAGAAAAACGGCCTCCTTCAATCCCATGCCGCGCACGTCGGGCATCGTATGCGGATCGTCCGCAAGCGGCGTCACCGTCACCCTGCCGAGCGAATCGACGCGCGTGCGCCCCCAGCCCGAACGGCGCTCGCTCACCACGCGGGGCATCAGTTCGCCCGCCGCCTCGCGGATCTGGGCGATGTCGCCCCCCTTGACCGTGCGGGCGTAATGCGCATCGTCGGTCTCTTCGACGCGGCCGTACCACTCGCGCTGACGGTTGTAGATGTAGTTGACGATCTGCTGCTCGACGGGACCCGACAGACCGGCCCCGTAGTAGGTCGTACCCCGTCCGCGGCGGGTGAACATCGCCGTGAGCACCGTATACTTGGGTTCATCGGCCGGAAAGTAGAGCACCATCGTACCGAGGTAATAGCCGTCGGAATATTTGATCCCGTCCTGCGCGAACTGCGCCGTACCGGTCTTGCCGGCGATCTTGAAGAGCGTCGTATCGCGGAAGAACTGCTTGGCCGTACCGGTCGTACCGACCTCTTCGAGGCACTCGCGCACCTTGCGCAGTGCCGACGAGGAGCAGATCTTGTCGACCAGCACCCGCCGTTCGGGACGCTCGACCACCTCGCCGCCGCGCCGGATTTCGCGCACGAGCCGCGGGGCGACCATGCAGCCGTCGTTGGCCACGGCGTTGTAGAGCGTGAGCGTATGCAGCGGCGTCAGTTCGATGGCATAGCCGTAACCCATGTTGACGATCGAGACGTCGGGGTACCAGATCTTCATGCCCGGCGCGGGGAAGATCGGGGCCACGGCGCCGAACTCCTCCAACCCTACCGTACGGTCGAGGTGCAGGTGGCGCAGGTAGTCGACATAACGCTCGGGATCGTCCTTGTAGGTCTCGTAGACGGCGCGGGCGAAAAAGACGTTGGACGAGTGCGCGACGGCGTCTTTCAGATTGAGCGGCGGCAGCCCGTGCGAATCCTGCACCGTCGTGCGCCCCACCTTCACACGGGCGCCGTTGCCGGTGTCGAAGGTCTCGTCGAGCGACATCCCCGCATCGTCGACCAGCGCCAGCAGCGCCGCGAGCTTGAAGGTCGACCCCGGCTCCATACGCGACGACAGGGCGTGGTTCTTCACCTCGGCGTAGGCGCCCGACTTGGTACGCGAAAGGTTGGCCATCGCCAGCAGGTCGCCCGTGGCGACCTCCATGACCAGCGCCGTACCCCACAGCGCATTCTGCGCTTCGAGCTGGCGGCGCAACGCGCGGTCGGCGACATCCTGCATCTCCAGGTCGAGCGTCGTCACCACGTCCAGCCCGTCCTCGGGTTCGGAGTTGTCGCCTCCGACCACGCGGCCGTAGAAACCGCGGGCGATGCGCTGACGGCGCGCCTTGCCGTCGCGTCCTTCGAGCACGTCGCGCAGAACGTACTCCACGCCGTAGTTGCCCTTGTCGCCGACCTGTCCGATCGTGCGGCGCGCCAGTTCGCCCTGGGGATAGACCCGTTCGTCGCGTTCGCGCAGGCGGTAGGTCATGCCCATATTCCAGTTGAGAATGGGATAGCGGCGCAAGGTCTGCCACTCGGTGTAGTCGATTTCGCGCGGGAAAAGCGCCACGGGCGTGTGGTCGCGCAACGTGTCGTAGAGCTTCACGGTCAGGAACTCCTCGCCCCGCATCCGGTCCCACCAGCGGGCGAGGCCCCCTTCGGAGCGCGGCACGAGCGTATCCTTGCGGTAGGTGACGCGGTAGCGGCGGGCGTGTTCGCGCTGCATCGCCTGCGCATAGGCCGCGGCCGATTTGTCGCGGAAATAGAGCGCCAGCAGCTTCGCGAGCGAATCGCTCTGCTCACGGAACGTGCGGAGCGAGTCGAACCCCGGGCTGCCGTAGTCCATTTCGACCTGATAACGGAAGAGCGACGTGGCCAGCGGCTCGCCGTCGCGCGTCAGGATGTTGCCGCGCCGTGCGGGAATGATCTCGTCGGTGAAGATCCGCCCCTCCAAACGTTCGGCGTTGTAGGCCACCTCCGACGAGAAGAGCTGCACCCAGATCAGACGCGCGAAGACCAGCGCCGCGATCAGGACGAAGGCGGCGTAGAGCAGGTGCACCCGGAAGAGGATGTCGCGCTTGATCGGGGAGTTTTCCTTGGGCTGCGGCATGGTCACTCTTCGATGATTTCGCCCGGAGCGGCCGGATCGTACAACGGAATGCCGCGCTCCGCGAGCGCGCGCACGACGGCCGAATGGGTCGTCGAACGGAAACTCTGCTCCTGCAAGCGCACGGAACGTTCGCGCAGGAGCTGCACCTCGCGTTCGAGGCGCGTATATTTCATGTCGAGATGCAGCGCCGTGAACATGACGAAGATGCTCACGAAGAACGTGACGGCCATATAGATCAGGTAGCGGTAGTAACCCGAAAAGCTTTCGCGCACGAGGATGTTGCCCGAAAAGAGCAGCCACAGGAAACTCGACTTGCGGCGGCGCTCCATGCGGGCGGCGCGCTCCTGCTCGGCACGCTGCTCCTGCTCGGCCTCGCGGTCGGCACGCAGGTCGTCGTCGGCCTCGCCGCGCTGCACGCGCAGCACCTCGCGGCGGATCTTGCGGGCGAGTTCCGCCTCGCGGGCCGCGGCTTCGCGGTCGGCATCGGTCGCGGGATCGAATTCGGTGTCTTCGTAGCGCATGGGTTACCGGTCGTTTTTAATCGCCGCACGCAGTTTGGCCGAGCGGGAGCGGGGATTGCGATCCAGCTCTTCGGGCGAAGGCGTGACGGCCTTGCGGGTAAGGAGCGTGAAAGGACTTTCGGCACGGCCGTAGAAATCCTTCTCGACGCGGCCGTCGAAGTTGCCGCTGCGCAGGAAATTCTTGACCAGCCGGTCTTCGAGCGAATGGTAGGAGATCACCACCAGCCGACCGCCCGGCCGCAGCACCCGAAGGCTCTGTTCGAGCGCCATCCGCAGCGCCTCCATTTCGCCGTTGACCTCGATGCGCAACGCCTGAAAGAGCTTGGTGAGGAACTTCGCCTCCTCCCGTCTGGGCGTACACGGCGCCACGGCCGCTACCAGCGCGTCGGTCGTTGTGATCGGCGCGGCAGCACGGGCCCGCTCGATGCAGCCCGCGACCTTCCACGGCGTGGAGAGTTCGCCCCAGTCGCCCAGCACGCGCGTGAGCGCATCGCGGTCGTAGGTGTTGACCACGTCGGCCGCCGTCCTGCCGCCGCGGCGGTTCATCCGCATGTCGAGCGGCGCCGTGCCGCGGAACGAGAAGCCCCGCTCGACGGCGTCGAAATGGTGCGACGAAACACCCAGATCGGCCAAAATGCCGTCGACCTGCGCAACGCCCCGCAGGCGCAGCGCAGCGCGCAGAAAGCGGAAATTGCTCTCCACGTAATGAAAGCGCCCGTCGTCGGGACGGTTGGCGAGCGTATCGCGGTCCTGGTCGAAACCGTAGAGCCGCCCTTCGGGCCCCAGCAGCGAAAGAATGCGGCGCGAATGGCCGCCGCCGCCGAAGGTCAGATCGACGTAAGTGCCTGCCGGATCGACAGAGAGCAGTCCGACGGACTCCTCGAGCAACACCGGAGTATGGTAGCCCTGCTCCATGCGAGAAATAGGTATAAAAGCGTAATTTGGGGGTAAAGTTACCTATAATAAAAAAAATATCCCAACAAAATCGTTATATTTGCATGACGATACGGATATTCCTATGCCCCGAATTGATATCGACGAAGTGCTGCGCGAAAAGGCGCCCCGATTCGTAAAATACATCCCCCGTTTCATACGGAACTGGCTCCGGCGCACCATTCACGAAGAGGCGCTCAACGACATCCTCGCCGCAGGATGGAACCGCCCGCCGCAGGAGTTCATCCATGTGGCGTTCGAACGGATGCGCATCGCATACCGGATCGACGGGCTGGAACGCCTCGATCCCGCGGAGCGCTACCTTTTCGTGGCGAACCACCCCTTCGGCGGGCTGGACGGAATGATGATCGCCGACGCGCTGATCGAGCGGTTCGGCGATGCGCGCGTAGTGGTCAACGACCTGCTGATGCACGTCGAACCGCTGCAACCGATCTGGCTTCCGGTCAACAAGCACGGACGGCAGACGGCCGCATACGCCCGCCGCTACGACGAAGCCTTCGCCGGCGACCTGCCGATCCTGACCTTTCCGGCAGGACTCTGCTCGCGGCGGCGCGACGGCGTGGTGAGCGACACGCCGTGGCGGCTCAACTTCATCAAGCGCGCCCACGCTTCGGGGCGCAAGATCGTACCGCTCTACGTCGAAGGCCGGCTGTCGGACTTTTTCTACCGCATCGCGCGGCTGCGCGAACGGCTCGGCATCAAACTCAACGTCGAGATGCTCTGGCTTCCCGACGAGATGTTCCGCCAGGGCGGAAGCCGCTTCCGTATCGTGGCGGGCGATCCGATCGCGCCCGACGGCCTGCGGGGGACGCTGCGGCAGCAGGCCGACACCGTTCGCGGGGAGGTTTACCGACTCAAAGAGAAACTGCCATGCACGAAATAAAACCGATCATCGATCCGCTGCCCCGGGAAGAGCTGCTGCGGGAGCTGACGCCCGACCGCAAGGTGCGTGACACGAAACGCGCCGGCAACGAAATCTACATCTTCACGGCGGCCGAATGCCCCGCGCTGATGCGCGAGGTGGGGCGGCTGCGCGAAATCGCCTTCCGCGCAGCCGGCGGAGGCACGGGAGAGGAGGCGGACATCGACGGGGAGGACAGGGCCGAGGGAGGATACCACCAGCTGATCGTCTGGGACCCAGCGGCGCAGGAGATCGTGGGCGGATACCGCTTCATCGTCTGCACGTCGAGCCGGCAGCCGCATCTCTCGACGGAACACTACTTCCATTTCAGCGATCTTTTCCGGCGCCGCTACCTGCCCCACACCATCGAATTGGGGCGTTCGTTCATCCAGCCGGCCTATCAGGCGCGCTCCAACACGAAGAGCATCTATGCGCTGGACAACCTCTGGGACGGGCTCGGAGCACTCATCGTGCTGAATCCCAAAGCGAAATACCTCTTCGGGAAGGTGACGATGTACAGCTCCTACCAGACCGTAGCCCGCAACACGCTCATCTATTTCCTGCACAAATACTTCCCCGACCGCGACCGGCTGGTCACGGGACGCCATCCGATCGATCTGGGGCTGGACGATCCCTACTACGAACGGATTTTCACGGGGGAGAACTATGTGGAAAACTACCACATCCTGATCCAGCGCATCCGCGAATTCAACGAGAACATTCCGCCGCTGATAAACTCCTACATGAATCTGTCGCCTACGATGCGGGTCTTCGACACGGTGGAGAACCCCGATTTCGGGGGCGTGGAGGAGACAGGCATCCTGCTGGCGATCAAGGATATTTACCTCGAAAAGCGCGAACGCTACACCCGCTGGGACGGCTGGCGCGCCAACCTGCGCGCACGGCGGCTCGCCTTCGCGGAGCGGATACGGAGCCACCTCGAAACAGTCAAGTAGAAGCAACCGCGCCGCAAAACCCGCCAGCCCGCAGTCTGCCCGAAACGGAACTCTTCGAAACGGAATCGCCCGCTCTCTCCCCGCAAGCGTCTCCCGCCTGCGCATGCGATATGAAATTACGGCATGAAGAGTTTGGTTCCAATGTTTTTTTGAGTAACTTTACCTCGTACTGCGGAAATATGCCGCTGCATACGAGCGGCATATTTTGTTAACGGATCTTCACATAAAGTCATGAACAAAACCCTGAAACCTCTCTTTGCATGCCTGTTTTCGGGCCTGATCTGCACCGGCGCAGCAGCCGCGGAACCGCAGGTCATCAACATCAAGACCGACGGATCGTCGATGGTCATGAGCGTGACTTCCGACGGCGAAGTCCTGTTCCACCATTTCGGAGGACGCATCGACGACGCGACGCCCGTGCCCGGAATCAAGAGCTACCGCCGCACGGATCACGGCACCGACAACCTCGCCTACTCGACGATGGGCGGCCGCAACTTCCGTGAACCCGCCCTGCGCGTGACCCATGCCGACGGCGACATGAATACCGAATTGCGCTACGTGTCGCACACGACCAGAACGCTGGCCGACACGAATGTCACCCGAACCGTCATCAAGCTGACCGACACGAACCAGGCGCTCGACGTCGAACTATTCTATACGGCCTATGCCAAGGAGAACGTCATCACGACGCACGCAGTCATCCGCAACCGGGAGAAGGGCAGCATCGTGCTGCACAGCTTCTATTCGTCGTCGCTGCCCGTCAAGGCACGCAGTTACCTGCTGACACACCTCTACGGCGCGTGGGCGCGCGAAAGTCAGGTCGACCACACGCTGCTCACGCATGGTTCGAAGAGCATCGAGTCGCGCAAGCAGGTACGCACGACGCATACCGAGAATCCGGCCTTCATGATTACGCTCGACAGCGAGTCGTTCGACGAGAATTACGGCGAGGTGATCGCAGGAGCACTGGCATGGAGCGGTAATTTCCGCCTCAACTTCGAAGTGGACGAATTCAACGTGCTCAACATCCTGGCCGGCGCCAATCCCTATGCGTCGGACTACACGCTCGGCGCGGGCGAGTCGTTCACCACGCCCGAGATGATCTATACTTACAGCTCCGAAGGCGCGGGCGGCGCGAGCCGCCACCTGCACGACTGGGCGCGCAACTACGGCGTATGGCACGGGCATACCTACGCCCCGACGCTGCTCAACAGCTGGGAGGGCGCCTATTTCACGTTCGATGCCAAGACGCTCACGGAGATGATCGACGATGCCGCCGACATGGGGCTGGAAATGTTCGTGCTGGACGACGGGTGGTTCGGCAACAAATATCCGCGCAACGACTCCAATGCGGGACTCGGCGACTGGCAGGTCAACGCGAAGAAACTGCCCGAGGGCATCGATTACATCGCATCGTACGCCCACCAAAAGGGGATGAAATTCGGTATCTGGATCGAGCCGGAGATGGTGAACCCCCGAAGCGAACTGGCCGAGAAACATCCCGACTGGATCGTGAAGGCGGGCAACCGCGAAATACCCCGTATGCGCAACCAGTGGCTTCTCGATCTGAGCAATCCGAAGGTGCAGGATTTCGTCTTCTCGGTATTCGACAATACGATGAAACTCTCGCCCAATATCGACTATATCAAGTGGGATGCCAACCGCCACGTCGAAAATGCAGGGTCGGAGTACCTGCCCGAGGACAAACAGTCGCATTTCTGGATCGATTATACGCAGGGCTTCTACAAGGTCATGGAACGCATTCGGGCCAAATATCCCGATGTGCTGATCCAGGCCTGCGCCTCGGGCGGCGGCCGCGTGGAGTTCGGCGCGATGAAATACTTCAACGAAGTGTGGACCAGCGACAACACCGAAGCGCTTTCGCGCACGCGCATCCAGTACGGTACGAGCCTTTTCTATCCGGCGACGGTCATGGGGTCGCACGTGTCGGCCACGCCAAACCATCAGACCGGCAATATCACGCCCATCAAGTTCCGCTTCGACATCGCCTGCGCGGGACGTTTGGGCATGGAGCTGCAACCCAAGCGGATGGACGACGCGGAGAAGCGATTCGCACGGAAGGCCGTCGCCAGCTACAAGGCGTATCGCGATATCGTCATGGAGGGCGACCTCTACCGTATCGGCACCCCCTATGACGATACCGGCTACTACGGGATGATGTATGTCTCGAAGGACAAGAAAAAGGCGGTGCTCTTCACCTACTGCATCCGCTACCAGAGCCGCACGCTGATCCCCAAGTTCCGCCTGCACGGCCTCGACGCCAAAACCCGTTACACCGTCCGTGAACAGAACACGGACAAAAAAAGGTTCTGGTTCGACGGCGGCACCTTCACGGGTGAGTACCTCGCCAATGCGGGCATCAATCCCAATCTGAGCAAAATCTACGACAGCGCCGTATTCGTGCTCGAAGCACAATAGCCGCTTCTTTCGATCGGCCCGGCACCGTTCCCAAAGCAGCCAATGAAGCAGGAACAGGCCGACAGACCGGACAAGAAAGGCCCCTGCCGGAAGTCTCTCCGGCAGGGGCCTTTTTTTTCGGCTTCCTACCTCCGGAACTCAGCGTCCCGTGTATTCGACCGCGACACCGCGCGCGAACGTGCGGAACGCCTCGAACTCGGCGGGCGAGATCGCCTCCGGATAGCTCATCACCATGAGCCGGTGGGGCTGCGGCGGCCGCAAGTAGGAGGGGTGGATATAGTCGTATTCGTTGTAAACGAAACCGTTGCGTTCGTAGAATCCGCGACGGCGGCGCGAAATTTCGTCTTCGGGCGGATCGATCTCCAGGATGATGCGCCCCGCACGACGGCACAGGTCGTGCAGAATGCGCGCACCGTAATTGTGCCCGCGCAGAACGGGTTCGACGGCCAGATGTTCGAGGTAGGCGCAGCCTTCGTCGGCGAGCCACCAGAAGACCAGCCCCACGAACAGGTCGCCGTCCCACACGCTCTCGGCATGCAGGCGGCCGTCGGCGAGCGCGGCGTCGTAGTCCCGTTCGCTACGGCGCTCGCACGGAGGGAACGAAGCTTCGTAAAGTCGGTACGCCGCAGCCCAGCCGGCGTCGGCGGTGGAGAGGAATCTCCGGTATGTCAGTGTTTCCATAGGCGCTAAGATACGAAGTTTCGCGAATTCCGCCAAGATAGCCCTAACAAAACTTCACACGTCGTTCCGATTCCGCGCAGGTGTCGTCACTTCTTCCGCTCTTTTCGCAGTGCGATCCCGCAGGCCGGAGGCCTGCTAAATTGAGTATAGAGGAATTACATCGGAATAAATCATGTTGCGCGCAGCGCACAACACTTCCACATCGCACCGGAGGCGGGACAATACAGTCTTCCGTACCCTGCGGGGAGAATATTTCCCCCGCAGGAAAACGCAGACGGCGACGGGTTTCGAGATTACGACAAATTTCGTACATTTGCCCGACTTTATCGAGCAGAACAGGCATGGAGTGGATCGATACCCTTTTCGTGGAACATACGGCGTTGCAGGCGGTGGTCGTCGTCGCCCTGATCTGCGCCGCGGGCATGGCACTGGGCAAGGTGCGCATCGGCGGCATCTCGCTGGGCGTCACGTTCGTCTTCTTCGTGGGAATTCTGGCCGGTCACTTCGGACTGTCGGTCGACGAAGAGATGCTCGAATATGCCGAAAGCTTCGGACTGGTGCTCTTCGTCTACTCGCTCGGATTGCAGGTGGGGCCGGGCTTTTTCAGTTCGTTCCACCGGGGCGGCGTGCGACTCAACCTGCTGGGACTCGGCGTCATAGCGATCGGCACCTGCATGACGATCCTCCTGAGCCGCATCACCCCCGTAGCGCCTCCCGAAATGATGGGCGTACTGTGCGGCGCGACGACCAACACGCCGGCGCTGGGTGCGGCGCAGCAGACGCTCAACCAGTTGGGAATTCCCTCCGACGGAGCGGCGCTGAGCTGCGCGGTGACCTATCCGCTGGGTGTCGTAGGAGTAATCCTGGCCATTCTCGTGATGCGCCGCCTCTGGGTGCGGCCGTGCGACCTGGCCGCGACCGAATCCGGCGACACGCACAGCACCTACATCGCTGCCTTCCAGGTACACAATCCCGGCATATTCGGCATGACCGTGCGCGAGGTCGCACGCATCAGCCACATCCCCTTCGTCATCTCGCGGCTGTGGCGCGACGGCAAGGTCTCGATCCCCACCTCCGACACGCAGTTGCAGGAGGGCGACCGGCTGCTGATCGTCACGACCGAACAGAACGCCGAGACACTCACGGCGCTCTTCGGCGAGCAGGAACAGACCGACTGGAACAAGGAGGACGTCGACTGGAACGCGATCGACAGCCGGCTGATCTCGCAGTCGATCGTCATCACCCGCCCCGAAATCAACGGCAAAAAGTTAGGAGCGCTCCGGCTGCGAAACAGCTACGGGATCAACATCAGCCGCGTCTACCGCAGCGGCGTACCGCTGCTGGCCACGCCGAGCCTCGTATTGCAAATCGGCGACCGCGTGATCGTCGTGGGCGAAGCGCCGGCGGTGCACAACGTCGAGAAGGTGCTCGGCAACGCCGAAAAGAACCTCAACGAACCCAACATCGCCGCCATTTTCATCGGCATCATCCTCGGACTGGCCGTCGGCGCCGTGCCGCTGCATCTGCCGGGCATCTCGGCGCCCGTGCGGCTGGGACTGGCCGGAGGGCCGATCATCGTGGGTATCCTGATCGGCACGTTCGGGCCGCGGCTGCACATGATTACCTACACGACGCTGAGCGCCAACCTGATGCTGCGCGGCATCGGGCTGTCGATGTACCTGGCCTGTCTGGGACTGGACGCCGGCGCACACTTCTTCGACACGGTCATGCGTCCCGAAGGAGCGATGTGGATCGGTCTGGGTTTCGCGCTGACGCTGCTGCCGGTGCTCGTCATGGGATGGATCGCCCTGCGCTGGTCGCGGCTCGACTTCGGGTCGACCTGCGGCATGCTGTGCGGCGCCATGGCCAACCCCATGGCACTCGGTTATGCCAACGACACGATCGAGGGCGACAACCCGTCGGTGAGCTACGCGACGGTCTACCCGCTGTCGATGTTCGTGCGGGTGATTCTGGCGCAGGTGGTGCTGCTCTTCTTCCGCTGAGCCTTCCCGCTACATCGGTTACGCACTACCCGTCGATACGGCGGAGCAGGCGGGCGGGAACGCCTCCCACGATGGTATTCGCCTCCACGTCCTTCGCAACGACCGCACCGGCCGCCACGACGGCATTGTCGCCGATGGTGACGCCGCGCAGGATCGTCGCGTTCGAACCCACCCAGACGTTCCGGCCCAACACGATCGGCGCGGGAACGGTCGTACGGCGCTCGGCGGGTGCGATCCCGTGGTCGAGCGTGGCGAAGACCACGTTGTGGCCGATCTGGCAACCGTCGCCGAGCGTGACGCCGCCGTGGTCCTGAAAATGGCAGCAGGCGTTGATGAAGACTCCCTTCCCCACGGCGATGTTCCGGCCGAAATCGGTGTAGAACGGAGGGAAGACCCGCACCGAGGGATCGATCTCGTATCCGAAAAGCCGCGAGAGAAGCGCCCGCACCTCGTCGGGCGTATGGTAGGAGCCGTTGAGCTCGAAGGTGATGCGCCGCGCGGAGTCGCTCATCTCATCCATGAAACGGCCGATCTCCTCCGTATCGAGCGGGCGGCGCGTTGCGGCGAAAGCCAAAAATTCGGAGAGGTTCATCGCAGGTTCTCTTTGAAAAACGATTCGATACGGTTGAAGGGAATCCGCTCCATATTGTCGTAGAGGTCCGTATGGTTGGCGTCGGGGACGATGTACAACTCCTTGTTGTCGCCCGTCAGCCGCCGGAACGCATCCTCGCTGAAATAGCGCGAGTGCGCACGCTCGCCGTGGAGCAGCAGCACGGCGCTGCGGATCTCGCCGGCATAGGTCAGAAGGGGCATGTTGAGAAACGACAGCGAGGAGGTCGCGTTCCAGCCCTCGTTGGAGTTGAGCGACCGCCGGTGATAGCCGCGCGGTGTCTTGTAGTAGGCGTGATAGTCCTTCACGAACTGGGGCGCATCGGCGGGCAGCGGATCGGCCACACCTCCCGCACGGGCGTAGGTGCCACAGCGGTAATCCTCCGTGCGCTGCGCATTGAGCCGCCGGCGGAGTTCATGGCGTGCGTCGGCGTCCATCGCGTCGAAATAGCCGTTGGCCGTCACGCGGCTCATGTCGTACATCGTCGAGGCGACGGTCGCCCGAATGCGCGTATCGACGGCAGCGGCATTGAGCGCCATGCCGCCCCAGCCGCAGATGCCGAGGATGCCGATGCGCCCGGGATCGACCCGCTCCGAGGTCGAAAGGAAATCGACCGCGGCGCAAAAGTCCTCCGTATTGATGTCGGGCGACGCCACGTAGCGAGGCTCGCCGCCGCTCTCGCCCGTGTAGGAGGGGTCGAAAGCGATCGCGATCAGGCCGCGTTCGGCCAGCGTCTGGGCGTAAAGCCCCGACGCCTGCTCCTTGACCGCCCCGAAGGGTCCGCAGACGGCGACGGCCGGCAAGCGCCCCGCAGCATTTTTCGGAATATACATGTCCGCCGCCAGCGTCAGGCCGTAGCGGTTGCGGAAGGTCACCTTGCTGTGGTCGACCTTGCCGCTCCGAGGGAATACCTTGTCCCACTCGGAGGTCAGATTCAGTTGCTCGTTCATCGTGATATCGGAATTGAAAATCGGATCGACCGCATCGCTCCGGCGGCCGCACCGACCGTCGCAGGAGCCGGAAAGCATCGCTCCGGCCAGTAGCGTAAAACACACAAATCGTCGCATGGCGTCATTCGTTCGTTCATGTAACGGATTTCCCTCCGGCCGCACGGACACCGAACCCGTACAGGCCCGAAGGGAATTTCCTCCGATGCAAAAATACGGGTTCCGCACGGACAGACAGGCAGACGGATTACGGTTTGTCTTACCCGAATTACCGATTTTCGACGAACCGGACGGCGATCACTCCGATTTGGCCTCCTTCGAGCAGTTGACGCCCTTGCCGTGGAGCGCCCACTGGCCGCGCGCGCGCAACACCTGCTCGACGATGTCGCGCACACAGCCCCGACCGCCCGGATACTCGGAGACGTAGCGCGCCGCTTCCAGAATCTCGGAGGCGGCGTCGGCCGGTGCGACGGGGATGCCGACGGCGCGCATACATTCCAGATCGGGAATGTCGTCGCCCATGAAGACGACGTTGCGGGCGTCGAGGCCGTATTCGTCGAGAAATTCGCGCAGCGCCGCGATCTTGTCGGCGCAGTCGGCGTAGATCTTCGTGACGCGGAGCCGCTCGAAACGCTCCTGCAACCACTTGCCGCGGCCGCCCGTGATGATGCAGATCTTATACCCCAGCTTGGAGGCATAGGAGACGGCATAACCGTCCTTGGCATAGTAACGGCGGATGAAGTCGTCGCCGAAGGGGGTGATGCCCCCGTCGGTGAATACGCCGTCGACGTCGAAGACGAAGGCTTCGGTCTTTACGATATCTTCCTTGAAGTTTCCCATATGCTTTGTGTGATAAGTCGGTAGATGTCGCTCAGGAGGGCGTCGTCCGCCAGCAGGCGGAGATGGCGCTCCTGCGTGGGCAGGTCGCCCCGCACGGCGGGGCCCGTCTGTACGGCGGCCGGACGCGCGGCGGCGAGCGCCTTGGCCGTCGTCTCGGCGATGAGCGGCCGCAGCAGGTCGGCCGACACGCCCGCACGGCGCAGCACCTCGCCGCCCAGTTCGAAGAGGTGGTTGGCGAAATTGCAGGCGAAGACCCCCGCCAGATGCACCTGCCCGCGCAGGGCCGAGTCGGCATAGAGCACCGTGCGGCTCAGGCAGCGGGCGAAGGTCTCCACCTCGCCGCGCAGGTCGGGCGAGGCGGTCTCGACGAGGATCGGAATCTCCGAGAAGTCGACCTCGCGCCCCTTCGTGAAGGTCTGGAACGGATAGAAGACAGCCCGCCGCGGAAAGCGGGCCAGCGCGTCGACCGGCACGCTGCCGGCCGTATGCGCCACGACGGCCGCAGCAGCGATCGGCAGCGACGAGGCTACCTCCGCGACGGCCGCATCGCTCACGGCGATCAGATAGATGTCGGCACGGGCCAGGCGTGAGGGATCGCTCTCCCCCACGGTGCCGGACAATGCCGCGACGGCGGCCACGCGGTCGCGGTTGCGGCCGAAAACCTGCCGCAGGCCGAGCGGCGAAGCTGCGACGGCGCGGGCGAGCGCTTCGGCGAGGTTGCCGCTGCCGATGATGACGACGGAACGGATCATGGATCAGATATCGATTAGGAGTACATTGGCCTGCGACCGCCGTGCGGCGGCGCGAATATCGGCGAGCAACTCGCCGACGACCTTCATTTCGGGTGAATCGCGGAAGTCGAGCGCCGAATCTCCGTGGCTCTCGACCTGTTCCAACACGTCGTAGAGCGTCAGCGCATGGATGTCTACCGCCGGAGAGAAGAGGGTTTCGCGGTCGTCGGACTCGCTGCGCACGGCCACCAGCAGCCGCGCCGTGACCAGCGAAAAGAGCACGTCGTTGACGATGCGCGTCGGCAGCCGCAGCGCAGTATGGATCTCGACGGCCGAAACGGGACCGTGGCCGTCGCGGAAGATGCGCGCCACGTGCAGCATGACGGCCAGCGTCACCTGACGGCGGTGGTCGTAGCTGATGCGCAGCGATTCGCGCTCCTCGGCAAAACGCGAGATGTTCTGATAGGCGAAGGCCAGCTCGCCGCCGAAGAGCAGAATCTGCCACGACCACTGCACCCAGATAAGGAACAGCGGCAGGGCGGCGAAACTGCCGTAGATGGCATTGTAGGAGGTCATGTAGCGTTGCAGCCAGACGTACCCCCACTGGAAGGCGAGGAAGAGCGTGCCGGCGACGATGCCCGCCATGACGGCGCTGCCCAACCTCACGCGCGTATTGGGCACCACGACATAGATGAACGAGAACATCGCCCAGATGACCAGCAGCGAGACGGCGCCCGACAGCAGCGTGTAGAGCGCACCGAAGGAGTCGATCCCCAGCAGATGACCGGCATAGCGCCCCGCCGTGCTGCCGACGACCCACAGAATCGGCGTAATGACCACCACGGCGATGTAGTCGGTGAACTGCCGCGTGAAGCTGCGCGAGACCTTCACCTCCCAGATATTGTTGAAGGCCTCCTCGACCGAGCCGAAGACCCGCACGACGGCCCAGAAGAGCATGACGATCCCGACGAAGGCGACGACGCCTCCCTGCGCGGCGGCGAGCGCCTTGTCGGCGAAGGTGATGAGGTAGTCGACCACCTCGCGGTTGTGCGGAAAGAGCGAATAGAGGTTCTGCATCAATCCGTCGGCCAGCCCGAACCCCTTGACCACGGCGAAGACGAGCGCCGCGACCGGAACGATCGACATGAGCGTGTAGAAAGTCAGCGCCGCACTGCGCACCAGCGTGTCGTGTTCGTCGAGCCCGCGCGCCGTATAAAAGAGCAGCTTGTACTGCCGCACACCCCAACGGATCAGTCCGTTGCGGTAGTTGCGTTCGTCTTTCAGAAAAATCGTCTCCGTAAGGAACGTCCAGAGGTTTTTGAAAAAGGCCATGCGATTGGAGAATTAACGCTGCCGGCCGCACCGTGCGGCCCTCGACGGATCACAACCATTTTTTGTACCGGAAAAACCAGATCGTACCCGCCGAAAAGAGTATCATGAGTCCGATGGCGAAGAGGTAACCCAACGGCACGGTCGTCCCGTCGGGGAAGGTGTATACCCAGTCCAGTTCGGGCATGGCATGGAAATTCATGCCGTAGATACTCGCCACGAGCGTCGCGGGCATGAAGATCACGGCCGCCACCGAAAAGATCTTGACGATCTCGTTCTGCTCGATGTTGATGAGCCCCAGCGCGGCGTCCTGGATATAGTCCAGACGCTGGAAGCTGAAATCGGCGTGGTTGATGAGCGAGTTGACGTCCTTGATCATCAGTTGCAGGCGAGGGTAGATGTCGTTGGGGAAACGCTCCGAGCGCAGGATGCCCGACAGGACGCGCTGACGGTCGAAGATATTCTCGCGCAGCAACATCGTGCTCTCCAACAGGGCGTTGATGCGGTGGATCACCTTCTTGTCGATCGAGTCCTCCGAATTGATGTCCTTCGACAGGGCTGCGACCTGTTTGGCGATCATCTCCACCAGGTCGGCGTCGTAGTCGATGCGCACCTCCAACAGCGAGATGAAGAGGTGGTAGCCCGTCGAGAAGCTGCGGTAGCTCATCTGCAACCGCTTCTCGGCCTCGCGGAACGTGCGGAATTCGGCCGTGCGCACCGACACCAGCACGCCTTCGTTCGAAATGATGAACGACACGGGCTGCACGACGAACGAATCGCCCGTCGGCACGAAGAAGTTGGAGTTGGAGATAATGGCGTTCTCCGTCTCGGAATACTTCGAGGTCGACTCGATCTCCTCGACCTGCTGCTTGGTTTGGAGGCTGATCTCCATGAAGCCTTCGACGGCCTTCTGCTCCTTGATCGTGGGGTTCAGCAGATCGATCCACAGGATGTCGTCGTACCCCAGTTCGTCGAAGAGCTTGGGATCGGCATTGCGGATGATCTTGTTGTATTGTTTGAGGTAAATGGTAATCATAAGCACCCGGTTTGTATCCGGCGAACCCTCGCGGCGGCCGGATCGGTTGGACGTATCGTGAACTCCGAAAGGTGCTGCGCCCGCCGGCGCGGCGATTACCCTCTTCAGCCGGGTTCGACCAAAGGCGTCACCTTGACGCCGGAGGTCCAGAACTTTTGAAGAGCCTTGCGTTTCTCGTTATCGAACAAAAAATCGATGTTGCGCGTCAGGTAGTCGTAGGCATAGGGACGGTCGCGGTAGTCGCTCTGCTGGACGGCCTCGTAGATACGCTCCACACCGAAGGTGAGCGCCTCCTCCAACGCATCGGTCACCTCGTAGGGCATCCCCTTGCGGGCGACCCACACCGCGAAGGCGAAGGGAAGGCCCGTCGCCTCGCGCCACTCGGCGGCCAGATCGTAGGAGTAGATGAACTCGTCCTCGTGGTCGAACACCTTGTCGCCGATGAGCAGGAAGGCATCGCCCTCCTGCGGCGTGTCCAGCACCGCATAGTCGCTCATGTCGAGCCACTGGGGTGCGATCTTCCACCGGCGGGCCGCCAGATAACCGGTCAGCTGCACCGACGTGCGCGAATGGGCGTCGAGCCAGATGCGGCGCACCTCCTCGATCGGGGTGTTGGAGACCACCACCACCGTGCGCACCTCCCCCTCGGCGCCGATGCAGAAATCGGTGACCAGCTCGGCATCCTTCAACCGGGGAACGACGGCCGACGGCAGCAATGCGATGTCGGCATTGCCGTCGATGAAATTGCTTGCACAAAGGGCGGGGGGCGTCAACAAGAGTTCCGCGCGCAGGTTACCTGCGTGCCGGATACCGTAAATGAAAGGTATCGTATTGAGATACGATACGGCCGCTATTCGGGGGATAAGAGCCATCATCCATACGTGTTTACCTTTCGTCAGACTTCCTGTCCGGCTCGGAGCGGGAACGTTGCCGTTCTCCTGCCGCTCCGCCGGATCCGCTGCAAAGATACGAATAAGCCGAGCGCAATGCAAATTTATTTGCAATTGCCGAGGCGGAGTATCTAAGGCGTCAGCCAAAGATACGAATAAGCGAGGGCAATATCAAATTTATTTGAATATTGCCGAGGCGGAGTATCTAAGGCGAAGTCAAAGGTACGAAAAATTCAGGAAACGACCTCCGGCACGGGAGTTTATTTTCGGAGCGGGCGGGACTTCGGCCCTTCTTCGAATGCAACATGTTGATTTAAAATATATTGCATAAAACTTTTTCTAAATCCCGTGAAAAGGCTTGACAAAGGGGGTTTCGGCATCGTATATTTGCCCTGTCGATCGACCGCAGGCCGGAGTTATCAACACGATCGCAGCCGGCAATTCCCCGTTATCAACATTCCGTCTCGGCTCCATACGCAACAGAAGTATCCGTTTCGTGAAATTGCGAACGGTTATCAACAATCCGTCAAAAACCTTTTCAACAATGACCCGCGTCCATCTCGCGCAATTGCTGCGCGACCTCGCCTCCGCGCACGACTACGCCTTCTTCTCGGCTCCGGACGAGTACATGCCCTCCGAAATCGACCGCTATCCCGCCGCCTGGCTTACCCCGCCCCGCCTCAAAGAGGTCGAAGGCCGCCGTCACGGGAAACGCACCTACGAAATCCAACTGCATCTGCTGCAACCCGGCATGCGGCTCACGCACGCCGAACGCGCACGACGGCTCGACGAAATGGAGCAGACGTTGCTCGGAATCTTCACGGAGCTGACCGAAGACCCGAAAGTCATCTGCGTCGAACGGCTCTCGATCCGCCCCCGCACCTGCGCCTTCACCAATCACGGAGAGATCTCGCAGAGTGCCACGGCCGAAGCGGTCGTCTGGTTCTGACCGCCCGCCCTGTCCGGCTCCTCCGCCGGAAACCCGTCCGGCGATCCGTCCGGAACGGTGCGAAACCGCCTGCCGCAGCCCGCCGCACGGACAATCCCTGCCGGAACAGGCGTATGCACCTGTCCGAACCGCAATCAGCGCAAATTCGTAAATCATCCATCGATCATGAGTTTTTACAAGATTCCCCAGAACTATGCACCGGGGTTCGTACCGCAACGCTACACCTTCATCAACGACGCGGCCGCCGCGACGCTGACCGCCCGTCTGACCGACACGCGCACCGCAGAGAGCGTCGCCGAACTGGTGCTGCGCGACCTCTGGATGCCGGAGATCGACGTATCGGCCTTCCTGCGGCGCATGGCCGCCACCGTCCCGTTCGAGACGGGAGCGACCGGCCTCTACGCACCGACGACACGCACGATGGCGCTCTCCCTCGCCATCGGCAGCGACAAGGCGCCCGACCGCATCTTCCTCCCCGCGACGCGGGAAACCCGCTCCGGCGAACCGCTCACTTCGCTGCCGGAGGTACGGCTCATCGGCGCCGAAGAGACGGACGAGGTATCGGTACACTGCCGCACGCAATGTTCGGCCCTCCTCACGGCGACCTGCAACGGCATCCCGACGCAGCACACGTACGGCGTCGCGGCCGAGGGCGTCGCCCTCTTCCGGCTCGCGGCGGCGGAGTTCCCCGATGCGGAGGCGTTCGATCTGCACCTGACGGCCGACGGCGTAGAGTCGCATTTCCGCTACGAGGTGGCCGAAACGCCCGCAGGGAGCCGGCGGCTGGCGTGGCTCAACGAGGCGGGCGGCATCGACCGCTATACCTTTCCGCTGACCGAAGAGCGACGTTACGAGATCGAAAGGCGCCGCCTGCTGCTCGAAGAGAGCGGATACACCCAGACGGAGGCCGTCGGCGAGGAGCGGCTGCGGATCGGATCGGCCTACGAGCCCGCCGCCGTACTGGATGCGCTGGCCCGGCTGGCCGCTGCGCCGGCGGTATGGGCGGTCACCGAGGCGGGGTGGACGGAGGTCGACGTAGTGAGCGATTCGCTTCGCATCGAACGGCCCGGCACGCTGCAACGGCTGTCGCTGGAAATTCGCCCCCGGCAGAGAGGAGGGCGGCTATGATCCGGCTGCGAATCGATTCCGTCGTCTGCGACCTGGCGGCGGAACAACCACTGACGCTGGCATGGAGCGGCCGGACGCTGACCGATCCCGAAGCGGGGCGCAGCGGAGAGGCGCTGACCTTCGAGCTCCTCCCGACGGCCGCTGCCGAGGCGTTGTTCGGCGCGGAATGCCACCTCTACGGCGCCGGCCGGTTCAACGCCGCGCTGCACCGAGGCGAGCTGCTGGCCGGCGGCACGCCGCTCGCAAGCGGCAGCGTACGGCTGGTGGAGACGCGCTGGCACGGCACGGAGCACCGCTACCGCGTGGAGCTGCGGGGCGGGGCGCACGCATGGGCCGAGCAGGCGGCGAAGGGGTGGTTCAGGGAGTTGGAGGTAGCCTACGAAGGACGGCTGCTGCCGACCGAGATCGCCGCGGGGTGGAGCGACGACTCGCCCGTAAAATTCCTGCCGGTATACCGCGACCGCTACGAAATCGAGAACGGCGACGCGGGGCTCCGACCGCCCGAGCGGCTGCTCTCGACCGACGACTACCACCCCTTCCTGTCGATCCGCGCATTGGTGCAGGCACTCTTCGCCAAAGCGGGGTACACCGTCGAAAGCGCCTTCATGGAGAGCCCGTGGTTCCGCTCGCTCTACATGAGCGGCGCCTACGCCTCGCACGACACCCGCGTCCGGCAGCAGAAGATGGGCTTTCTGGCACGGCGCAAGGCCGACCGCACGACGACGGCCAATGCGCTGGGACGGGTGGAGGCCAACCCCTTCGTGACGCACAACACCGTGGGCAACCTCGTCGACGCCTTCTCGCCGCAGGAGGTCGACGAGACAGGGGCCACGCTCACCGACGCATACAGCGCCGGGGGCTGCCTGCGCATCGAGGAGGGCGAACTCTGCTTCCGGCCGCTGATGGAGGTGAGCGTGGGGTTCGAATACGAACTCCGCTACACGACCGACTACCGCATCCGTTCGCGGACGCGCCTGACGGGCTTCGACTCGGTGTGGCTGGGCGAAGACGCGGACGTGCGGTTCGAGCTGGCGAACCGCTTCGAAGACCGGCGGGAGGCGCTGCGCCCCTCCTTCCGGTACCGGATCGTCGTCTTCGACCACACGGAGGGCAACCGATGGACGCTGCGCTGCACGACGGACGGCGCGGAGACGACGCTGGCGGACTTCACGACCCGTTCGACGCTCTTCACCACGCCGCAAGGGACGACGCTCGTCAACGCACGTCTCTACCGCAACGTCTCCGGCGTCTACGTCCCCTACACGGAGGACTGGGCGCTCTACGACGGGTATATCGGCGAAACGGGCCGGACCGAGGTGCAGATCACCGTGCGCACCTCACCCGAGAGCGTGACGCCTACCGCGCCGAAATACTTCCGGCAGATCAGTTTCTACGGCGCCGAGGAGGGGATGAACTTCACGATCAGCCGCCGGTGCCGGCTGCGCCCCTGCTTCTCGTCGGCACCCGGATACGGCGCGGCGCTCGCCTTCGACGACGTGGCGCGGCACGAGATCCGGCAGGCGGAACTGCTGCGGGCGCTGGCGCATCTCTTCGACCTGAGGTTCCACACCGACGAACAGCTCAAACGGGTCTACATCGAGCCGGCGTGCGACTTCTACGATGCGACGACCGTCTGGGAGTGGAGCGACCGCATCCTGGGCGACACGCCGATCGCCGGCGCCGACCGTGCGCTCGACGTCCACGACCGGCGGACGTGGGGGTACCGCGACGCGGACGGCGCCGTGGCACGGTTCGACGCCGCCAACGACACGCGCTTCGGACGTTGGAGCCACGCCACGGCCTCCAAAGCGGCCAAGCAGGGCGAGGAGGTGTCGCTCAACGAGCTGTTCGCCCCGACGCTCTGCGAAGCGGGCAGATACGCGAACGCACCGTCGGCGCTGATCCTCTGCGTGGGCGACCGCGACGACGCGACAACCGACGACGCGACCGCCGTCACGCCGCGCATCGTGCGCTGGATGGGGCTGCACGGCCTGCCCGCAGGCGAACGGTGGGGCTATCCGCTCGGCGACGAACGCTATCCGCTGGCGGCCTTCCACTTCACGGGCGACGCCGAGACGGAGGGGTTCACCCTCTGTTTCGAGGACCGCGATGCGCAGGAGGGGCTCCACCGCTTCTACGACGCACGCATCGCGGCCGAAGAGGACCGTCAGCAGGTGACGCTCCGGCTGCGGATCGCCCCCGACGAGTACGCGGCGCTCTTCCGGTTCACAGGCGAAGCGCATCCCACGATCCGCTCCCGCTTCCGGTTCCGGTTCGCAGGCGGAAGTTCGCTCTTCACGCTGCGCGCCGTCGAGGCCTACGATCCGCGCGAAGGCGTGGCGCACTGTACGTTCGACCGACTCTGCGACGACTGACCATGCGGCACGAAGAACGACTTCTGGAAGAACTGCGCCGCGAACTGCGCGGACTGAGCACGACGCAGGCACTCGCCTACCTGCTGCGCGAGGGGCTGCTCGACCTGCGGCGCGCGGAGGAGGCAGCCATCCGCCGCGACGTGGCCCGGCGGACGGCGCGCGGCGAAAAGAAATGTCATGCGATGGGCGAAACGGCCTACGACTACTGCTGCTCCTACGAGAAGGTGCGGGGCATCATCTACCGAAACAAAGAAAACCAGTAACCATGAAATCCGACATTCAAATCAGAAATTCGGCCGACGTCTGCTACATCGATATCGAGGGGACGATCGGCGTACCCGAACAGTGGCAGTTCGCATCGCCCGACGACCGCGTGGCCACCTACGAAAAGTTCCGCGACGCGGTGGCGCGCATCGCAGCGCTCGACGCCCCGCAGGTGGTGGTCAACATCCGCTCGACGGGCGGCGACGTGAACGACGCGCTGCTGATCTACGACGCGCTGGCGGCGCTCGACGCCGAAGTGACCACCCGCTGCTACGGCTACGTGGCCTCGGCTGCGACGCTCATCGCACAGGCCGCATCGGAAGGACGGCGCGAAATCTCGGCAGGGGCGCTCTACCTGGTGCACGCGGCGGCCTGCGCCGCAGAGGGCAACGCCGCAGAGCTGGAAGCCCGCGCCGAACTGCTCCGCAAGACCGACGAACGGCTGGCCGCCCTCTACGCCCGACGGTCGGGACGCCCGCAGGAAGAGTTTGCGCAAAGGATGGCCGAGAACAACGGCAACGGCCGCTGGCTCTCGCCCGAAGAGACCGTCGCGGCGGGGCTGGCCGACCGGATCGTCGAGGGAGGCGAAACGGCCGAAGGCGAACGGTCGGCCGTGCGGAACCTCGCGAGCGGCTGGAACCGGCTGTTGGCCGCATTCGGTCTGCACGGCGCGGCGGCTCCCGCCGACGCAGCGCGGGAGGAGGACCGCCGCAACGTCCTCCACCTCGACGACGCGGATCCGGCCGCCGGCCGTTCGGCGATCGAAGCCGCCGAAGGGCAGCGGCGCCACCGTGCGACGCAGGTACTCGCGGCCGAAGACCCGTCCGTCGGCGAAATCCGCCGCTCGGCCAACGAAGCGGCCTATGCCGCCGACGCGCGGCAGTTCAAGACGGGGATGTAACGGAGGTCGTTTCCCGAAGAATCGGCGGGAAGATCTTCCTCCAAATTCTTGCAGTGCTTTTGGATCAAGCCAGAAGCACAAGAAAAAAGGAATGAAATCGATTCTTACTTTTACTTTGGGAAAGTTCCGATCCTTCGATTCGGCGTTTCCTGCGAGGAGCGGATTTACCACCTTTTGTCACCAAAAGGTGGCGCCAAAAGTGTCCGCAGGACGAAAAACTCGGGAACCGGCCGACGGCTTGCGCCTGAAACGCTACGCGGACAAGCTCGCGCCCGCGTTTTCGACGGCGCAGCCGCCGCCCGTTCTTCTTCCCGCTTTTTCGCAATGCGGAGCTGTTGTGCGCTTCGCGCAACGATGATTATTTGCTGGTGCCTATTCTTAGCAGTCCTTTGGCCTGCCCGAATGCACTGCTTCCGCTATTTTCGCAGTGCGATCCCGCAGACCAGAGGCTTGCTAAAATACAATTAAAAGATTCGCTCTTCGGCCGTAGCCGAAGAGCGGCAACCCACAGCTACCCCACAATCGATCCACATCCCGAAATCCTCTCCGGCTTCCTTCGCAGGAGGACGGAACGGATTTTCAATTCTTAATTTTTCACTCTTAATTCCTTAAATCCTATGTCTTTCATTGAAAACGCGAAGACCTACACGGGCCGCGATCTCGAAACCATCTTCTTCCGTCCGATGCTCAGCGGCCAGTCGGCCATCGACCTGGGCGTGCGCATCCTCTACAACATGCCCGCACCGACGACCGTGCAGTTGTGGGAACGATCGGGCGACATCCTCCAACAGTACACCGCCGCAGGCTGGACGGGCGGCGATCCCGCCCGAAAACTCCAAAAGACGATCGACATGTCGAAGGTCAAGGCCGAACTGGGCTATTCGGCCGCCGACTACTTCTCGATGATCTACGAACTGATTACCAACCGCGCCGACATCAACATGGACGACCTGACGGGTACGGAGCTCGAACAGGCCGAAACCGAGCTCTTCAAACGCGCCATCGCCGAAAGCCTCCGCGTGACGATGTGGATCGGCGACAAGGAGGCGGGCGCAGGCACGGAGTACGCCACGTTCAACGGATTCATCAAACGCATCTACGAACTGCTCGTCGAGAACAAGATCACGGCAGCGAAGACCTACGCCGCGGCCGACCTCGAAAAGGCCGCAGCGGCCGTCGATATCTTCGACGCCGCATGGACCGAAGCCGCCGAAGAGCTGACCGACCTGAAACCCGACGGACAGCTGGTCTACTTCGTCACCTCGGATCTCTACCACCTCTACGAAAAGTATCTCGACTCGTTCGCCAACACCGAGGCGGCCTACATCGGCCGGACCGAAGGCCGGCCGGTACTCACCTACCACGGCATTCCGGTCGTCGACCTCCACCTGTCGTCCTACCTGCGCGATACGACCTACGCCCAGTCGTTCTGCCTGCTGACCGACCGGCGCAATCTCGTGCTGGCGGTCAACACCTCCGACTTCCCCGGCAACGAAATCCGCATGTGGTACAACCCCGACCTGATGGAGAACCGACAGCGCGCCGTCTTCATGGCCGGCTGCGAAGTGCTCGACGAGAAACTCGTGTCGTTCGCCTACAAGGAGTAATCCGGCCGGGCCGGCGCGACCCGGACCGGGCGTTCCGGCCCGCCTTTTTCCACCGACTTATGGACAACGCACAGAATTCATCGACACTGCCGCGCAAACCCGTGGGCGGCATCCGCCGCGTGCGTCTGGCATCGGCGCGCGCATTCTCGCCGCAAAGCCGTTTCGCGGAATACGAGCTCATCGACGACCGCTCGGCCTACGTCGAGACGCTGACGGCCGACGAAGGGCTGCTGCGCGTCCGCCACACGCTGACGCTCGTCTTCGACAAACACCAGGCCGACGCATGGTTCGACCGGCGGTGGCTGGAACGCTGCGCGACCGACGGAGTCGTCGCCGCGATCGAAACGGCCGCAGGCGAACGGCTGCGAATCGGCCGCTCCGACCGTTTCGGATGCGAGCAGGCGTTGCGGCTCGAACGTTTCACCTTCGCGTCGGGCGCTGCGCCCGGCGACCGCCCGACGGCGACGCTCGTACTTGCGAGCGAGGACACCGACCGGGCACAAACAGATACCGACGATTATGAAGAAGATTAAACCGAAAACGGCGCTGGCCGTCGGCAACCGCACCGACCCTTATCTCACCCTCGGCGCAGGCACCGTCCAGAGCGACCGTTTCTGGCGCTGGGGCGACGACAACCTCTTCCCCGCGGCGCTGGCGCTCATGTCGCGCCGGTCGACCACCCACCGGCGCATCATCAACGACAAGGCCGACTACATATCGGGCAAGGGCGTGGTCTGCGACACGGCCTCGCCGCTGCTGGCGCGGTTCGTCGAGGCGGTAAACGGCGACGGCGAATCGCTGCGCCAGCTGCTCAACAAGCTGGCCTACGACAAATCGCTCTTCGGCAACGCCTTTCTGGAAGTCGTGACCGACGCCCGGCGTTCGTTCCTCTCGCTCTACCACCAGGACGCCTCGCGCTGCCGGCTGGCCAAGGATTCGGCCCACGTGCTGCTGCACCACGACTGGGCGGCCTTCCGCGCCGAAGAGGCCCGCACGCTGCCGCTCTACCCCTCGTTCGAGGAGCAGGCCGACGGGACGCTGCGCGCCGCGGTCCACTACAAGGACTACGAACCGATGTTCACCCACTACGGCGTACCGCCCTACATCGCCGGCTTCGGGGTCTCGGCCATCGCCTACAAGACCGACCGCTGGAACATTTCGCGGCTCGACAACTCGTTCCAGCTCTCGGGCGTGATGATGCTCGACAGCACGGTCGACAGCGAAGCCGAAGCGGAACGGGTCGTGCGGACGGCCGAGGAGCGTTTCGCCGGCAACCCCGGACAGGTGATGTTCGTACTCAAAGAGGGCAGCGAGAACGACCATTCGCGCTTCATCCCGATCGCTTCGCAGAACGACGGCGACTGGAAGGCGCTGCACGATCAGGCCGTGTCGGACATCGTGGTGGCGCATTCGTGGTTCCGCTCGCTCAGCGGACTGGACTACGCCTCGGGGTTCAGCGCGGAGCGCATCCTCCACGAATACGAGGTGGCGCTCAACACCGTCATCCTCGGCGAACAGGCCGAGCTGCTCGAACCCATCCACGCGCTGCTGCGCCGGACGCTCGGCGTCGACGCCGCATCGCTGCAAATCGTCAACCGCCCGCCCACACGCTCCAAACCGCTCTACATGAAGGTCTGGGAGGCCCGCAAGGCCGACGGACTGGACTACGACCCCGACGACGAGAGACAGCAGCGCTATCTCTCGGAGATCACCCGCTACAACCTTACGCACATCGACTGACCATGCAGACACTCATCACCCCGACCGTCGTCGTCGCGCGGGCCTTCGCCGACGGCGAGTACATCGCACCCGAAACCGTCTCCGAAGCGGCGATCGTCGCCGCGCAGGAGACCTACCTGCGCCCCGTGACGGGCGACGCGCTCTTCGAACGGCTGCTCGCCGGCGACCATGCCGACTTCGCCGACGAATACCTCGCCGCGCCGCTGGCGCTCTACGTGCGCTATCTCATCGCCCCGCAGCTCGACCTGCGGCACGGACAGGGCGGCACCGTGCAGCCCCGATCCGACGGCTTCGCGGCGGCCTCCGACGCAACGCTGCGCCGCAGCCGCCGCGCCCTGCTCAAAACCGCCCGCCGGCTGCTGCGGCGCGCCTCCGACTACCTCGAATCCCACGCCGCGCAGTTCCCGCTCTACGACCCGCAGGCCAACGTCCTCAACCGCTGTTCGATCGATGGAAAACTTGTACAGACCCGTTAGCGGCGCAGCGGCCGCACTGGCCGGCTGGTTCGCCCCCATCGTGCCGCTGGTAGCGTGCGTCTTCGGCTTCATCGCCGTCGATTTCCTGACGGGCGTGGCAGCCAGCCGCGCCGTCGCACGGCGCGAAGGCCGTCCGTGGTGGTTCGAAAGCGCCGAGGCGTGGCGCACGGTGCAGAAACTCGCGCTCGTCGCCACGGGCATCGTCATGGCGTGGGCCGTCGACCGCCACGTGCTCGACTTCATGGATCTGCACGCGGCGCGGCTCTTCACGGGCTTCGCCTGCGGCGTGGAGTTCTGGTCGTTCCTCGAAAACGCCGCCCAGCTCTCGGACGCACCGCTGTTCCGCTGGCTGAAACGCTACGTGCGGCGGCGTATGCGAAAGGAGGCGGGCGATGTCTGAGCTGCCGCGCGGCCTGCGCAACCGCAACCCGGGCAACATCCGCCGCTCGGCCGTGCGCTACAAGGGCGAGACGGAGAGCGACGACGCGGCTTTCAAGACGTTCGCCTCGACGGCGTGGGGTTACCGCGCGATGTTCGTCCTGCTGCACACCTACCGCGTCCGCCACCGCATCGCCACCCTGCGCGGGATGATCGCCCGCTGGGCTCCGCCCTCGGAGAACGACACGGGCGCCTATCTGCGCACCGTCGTCAGGCGAAGCGGCGTCGACCCCGACGCCGAAATCGACACCCGCGACGGCCCGACCATGACGCGCATCGCGGCGGCGATGGCGCGCGTGGAGAACGGCGTGGAGCCCGACGAGGCGGAGATCGCCGAAGGATGGCGGCTTTTCAGCGCGGATTTCTGACTTTTCATGCTATATTTGCGGTATGGGAGACACGCCGCTGCATCCGCCGCACAGCCAAAGCCGTCCGCTCCGGAAGGCCGCGGGGCCGTACCCGATGGCGTGGGTACTGCTCTTCACGGCGGCGGGAGTGGCCGTCGCCCGCTACGCGACCCTGCCGGCCGGTTTTCTGGCCGCAGCCTTCGCCGCAGCGACACTCATGGCCTTCATAACGTATCGACGGCGCATCGGCAACGGCTACATCGCCATCGCCCTGCTGCTGCTCGGCATGGCGCTGCCCGCGCTGCGACCCCAACCGGCCTACGGCCCCGCCGGCATGAACCGCCTCCACGAAGCGGCGTCGGAACGCATCCGACGGCTCCATCTCCCGCCCGACGCGGAGGCCGTCGCGCTGGCGATGGCCGCAGGCGACCAGACGGAGCTGACACCCGAGCGGCGTGCGCCCTACGCCCGCACGGGAACGGCACACGTGCTGGCCGTATCGGGGCTTCACGTGGGGATGGTTTTCCTCTACGTCAATCTGCTGCTGGGAGTCCTCGCGCTGCTGCACCGCGGCCATCTCCTGCGCAATGCGGCGGCCATCGCCGTCATCTGGCTCTTCGCCGCGGCGGCGGGGCTGTCGCCCGGCACGATCCGCGCCGCCGTGATGTTCACGGCCCTGCAACTGGCGCTGGCCACGACGTCGCGCTACGCAGGCGTCAACATCCTCTCCGCGGCGGCCTTCGGGATGTTGCTGTGGCGGCCGTCCTACCTCTTCCACGTCGGGTTCCAGCTGTCGTTCCTCTCCGTGGCGGCGATCCTCCTATGGGGTATCCCGCTCTACCGGCGGCTGCGCACGCCGTGGCGGGCGGCGAACGCCGCGGTGGGAATGCTCGTCGTCGGCGCGGTCGCCTCGACGGCGACGGCGCCGCTCGTATCCTACTGCTTCGGGCAGATCCCGCTCGTCGGACTGGCGGTCAATCCGCCCGTCATCCTGCTCACCTACGGGGTGGTCGGGGTATCGCTGCTGTGGCTGGCGATCCCCTGGCCGCCCCTTTCGGTCGTCATCCGTCCGCTGCTCGAAGGGCTGCTGTGGCTGCAAAACCGGCTGGTCGCCGAAGCGGCCGCCCTGCCCTGTGCCGCGATCGACTACCGGATGACGGCGGCGCAGACCGCCGTGGTCTATCTCTTTTTCGTAATTTTCACCCTCGCGGTATACCGTCCGTGGCGGAAAAATCGGTAACTTTGCCCGCATGACACGCGAAGAGTTCGATACGTTGTGCCGCGACGACGTGCGGCGCGCCGTGGAGGAGAATCTCGGCCGCGATCCGCTGGCCGTGGCGCTCGACCGGCGCACACCCCACGCCGCGCTGGTGGCCACGCAGGTCAAATACCTCGAACGCGCCCGCACGAAACTCCCCTCCTACTACGCCGCACGCTGCATCCTGCCGCCGCGCGCCTTCGAACAGGCGTCGAGCGAGGCGTGCGCCGCACACAAGGAGCCGGCGGGCGACACGGCGCTCGATCTGACCTGCGGGCTGGGCGTCGACGCGCTGGCGTTGGGCCGCCGCTTCCGGCGCGTCGTGGCGCTCGAACGCGATCCCGTGCTGGCGGCCGTCGCGGCCCGCAACCTGCGGCTGCTGGGCGCCGCGAACGTGGAGGTGGTCTGCGCTTCGGCCGAAGAGTACCTCGCCGCGACGACCGAGCGGTTCGACTGGGTGGCGGCCGACCCCGACCGCCGCAGCCGGACGGGGCGCAAACTCGTCCGGCTCGAAGAGTGTTCGCCCGACATCCTGCGGCTGCTGCCCGCCGTGCGGCGCGTCGGCGCGCGCCTCTGCCTGAAAAACTCGCCGCTGTTCGACGTCGACGAAGCGCTGCGGCTCTTCCCGACAGCCCGCATCGAGGCCGTATCGGTGCACGGCGAATGCAAGGAGCTGCTCGTCTACGACGACGGCACGGGGCCGCTGCTGCGGGCCACGGCGCTCGGCGGGGGAAGCGTGACGCTTCCGCCCGCCACGGCTCCCACACCGCCGCCACCGCCGTTCGACCCGACGACATACGCCTACCTCTTCCTGCCCGACGTGGCGTTGCAGAAGATGCGCCTCGTGCGGCGGGCGCTCGAAGGGCGGGCCGACGTGTGGAGCGAGAACGGATTCGCCTTCGCCCGCCGGCCGGTCGAGGGCGTTCCGGGGCGGACGCTGGCCATCGGCGCGATCGGGCTGTTCGACGCGAAGGCGCTGCGCCGCGAGCTGCGCGGCGAGGGCATCGAGATCTTCAAACGCGACTTCCCGCTCACGCCGGAGGAGATCCACGCCCGCACGGGGACGCATGCAGGCAGCCGGCAACGGCTGGCCTTCACCCGCATCGGCGGCAAGCTGTGGACGATCCGTCTGGCGGCCGACGCACCCGAAACGGGAAGGGAGGGATAAGGCGAGCGTCCGACCGCTCCGGCCGCAACTGCGGTTCGCCGCCGGCGGCAGGTAGTGCACGAGCCGGAGCGAAGTGCAGTCCGCCGCATGGGGCGGCGGCGAACTGCCGACATCGCCGGGCGATGTCGGACATCGGATTCAGGAAATAAAAAATGCGGATACGCATAATTTAAGGAAATACAATGGACGACGTAAGACTGGACAAATACCTGTGGGCGGTGCGCATCTTCAAGACGCGCAGCGACGCCGCCGAGGCGATCCGCACCAACCGCGTGACGGTGGGCGGCGCGACGTGCAAACCCTCGCGCGAGGTGCGCATCGGCGACGTGATCGCCGTGAAGCGGATGCCCGTGGTCTATCAGTACAAGGTGCTCGACCTGGTGACGAGCCGCCAGCCGGCCAAGAACGTGCCGGCCTATTGTCTGAACATCACCCCGCAGGAGGAACTGGACAAGCTCGACGCGCCGCGCGAGACGATCTTCGTCTTCCGCGACCGCGGCACGGGGCGCCCGACCAAGAAGGAGCGGCGCGAACTGGATTCGCTGATGGACAACATGCTTTACGAGGAGGAGTAGCCGATGCGACCCGAACGACTCTTCGAGATCCTCGCCGTGGCCGAACGGCTCAAATGCAATACGCGCCACTCGTGGACGTCGACGGGCCGCCGCGAAAGCGTGGCGGAGCACAGCTGGCGGCTGGCGCTCATGGCGCTGCTGGTGGCCGACGAGTTCCCCGACGTGGACTGCGGCCGCGTGGTGCGCATGTGTCTGGTGCACGACCTGGGCGAAGCCTTCACGGGAGACATTCCCGCCTTCGAGAAACGGCGGCAGGACGAAACGCACGAGGCGGCGCTGCTCGCCCGCTGGGTAGAGACCCTGCCCGAACCGCTGCGCGCCGAATGGCGGTCGCTCTATGCCGAAATGGAGGCGCTGGCCACACCCGAAGCCCGACTCTACAAAGCGCTCGACAAACTCGAAGCGGTGATCCAGCACAACGAGGCCGACATCGCCACATGGCTGCCGCTCGAATACGACCTCAACATCGCCTACGGTGCCGACGAGGTGGCGTGGAACGGCTACCTGCGACGGCTCAAAGAGGCCGCCAACGAAATCAGCCGGCAGAAAATCGCCGCAGCGAAGGAGCAGGCGCCCGACGACGCAGGGAAATAGCCGAGGCTATCCGACGGGGTGCGCAGCGCTGTGCACCGCAGTTTGCAGAGTCTCAGCAAAAGTTGTACGTTTTGGCAGGCCTTCGGCCTGCACGAATGTGCTTCGGAACCATTCCGAACCTTTTCTTTGGCGTTTCCTGCAAGCAGCGGGTTTACCACCTTTTGGCACCAAAAGGTGGTGCCAAAAGCATCCGCCAGGCGAAACCGCCGGAGACCGACCGTCGTCTGCGCCTAAAACGCTACGCGGCAAGCTCGCGCCCGCGTTTTCGCAAGGCGGAGTTCGTGGTGCGCTATCGCGCAACCGTGATTATTGATTTTCCACACATGGCCACACGCGAGTTGGCTGTATTGCCGATCTTGCGGGACGAAGCCTGCGGAGCACGCATAGCGGGCCTCCGCGGGCGGAGGCTTCGGCCCGCGCGGCGCCCCATAGCGCCGAAGTGTTGCAGCGAGTAGATCCTTCGTCTTGGCTTCGCCGAAGATACTCCGACTCGACAATGTTCAAATAAATTTGACATTGCCCTCGCTTAATCGTACTTTGGCCGACGCCGAAGATACTCCGCCTCGGCAATTGCAAATAAATTTGCATTGCGCTCGGCTTAATCGTATCTTTGCACCGCTATGGAAAAGAAACTGTACGAAAAACAAGAGATATACGACCCTGCGGCAATCGCCGAACTGAGTGAGCACTACGCCGCCATTCTGCGGCTGCTGGGCGAAGACCCCACGCGCGAGGGGCTGCTCAAAACCCCCGAGCGGGTAGCCAAGGCAATGGCTTTCATGACCAAGGGCTACGCCGAGGATCCGCGCGACATTCTCCTGTCGGCCATGTTCCGCGAGGAGTACCGGCAGATGGTACTCGTGCGCGACATCGAGGTCTACTCGCTGTGCGAACACCACATGCTCCCCTTCTACGGCAAGGCGCACGTGGCCTACATCCCCGACGGCTACATCACGGGGCTGTCGAAGGTGGCGCGCGTGGTGGAGTGTTTCGCACGCCGCCTGCAAGTACAGGAACGACTGACGGTGCAGATCCGCGACTGCATCCATGAGGCGCTGCACCCGCTGGGAGTGGCCGTCGTGATCGAAGCCAGCCACATGTGTATGCAGATGCGCGGCGTCGAGAAGCAGGAGTCGTCGACCACCACCTCGGCCTTCACGGGCATCTTCCTGCGCGACCACCGCACGCGCGAGGAGTTCATGGAGCTGATCCGGTAGTGCCCCGCCGACGGAGCGGCCGCGACGCGAAACCGCTCCGCCCGGACGCCCCCTGCCTCAACGCAATCCGCCCCGAAAGTTTCAGCTTTCGGGGCGGATTCATTGCACGCCGGCGCGCAAGCCGATTCCCGCGATTCGGCGATCCGGCGACGCACTCCTGCCGGATCAGTCGACGTAGACCAGTTCGATCCCTGTGGTATCGCCGAGCAGCGGGTGGTTATCCTGATCGCGCCGCAACCGAATCCTGCGCAACGTCTCCATAGGCCGGTATTCGATCGAGTGAATGTAGCTTCCGGAAATATCCAGCTCTTCGAGCAGGTTGCCCTGACAAGAGAGCGTATAACGCCCCGACGGAAGTATAAGCGTCGTCAACCGGTTGTCGCTGCAATCTACCGTTCCGAATCTGAAATCGCCGCGCTGCGAAAGATCGAGCGACGAAAGCGCCGTTCCGGTACAGGTAAAACTACTCAACCCGCGACAGTCGCCCAGATTCATCTCCGTCAATGCCGGACAATTCTCACAATGGATTGACCACAGGCCGGAGGAGAAATCGAGCCGTTTCAATCGTTCGCAGTTTTCGATATGGAAATTGGTCGCACTCCTTGTTTCATCAATGGCTCCTTTCACCTCCAACCGTTCGAGATCGACCCTATTCAACGTGACAGAACCTACCGATGCCGGCAAATCCAGTTTCGTCAACGGGACGTCGGCAATCGTCACATAATCCAACTTCGAACAACCGCTCAGATCGAGACGGGTACAATCCGCCTTCACCAATGAAAAGTAATCCAATGCAGAAGTACCGCCGAAGTCGATTTCCGATATTCGGGACTCCCGAAGAAGCAGTCGATACAACGCCTCATGACGTGACAGATCGAGTCGTTCGCACGATACGTTCCAACAATCCAGATATTCCAGTTTCAGATTTGCGGACACGTCCAATCCGTCGATATCCGAACAAGCCAATGTCCTCAACTCAGGGTTGGAGCGCACATCCAGTGTCGTAAAGACGTTGTCGACGCATTGAAGCAACGACAAGGCGGGATACCCCGTCACATCAAGCGACGCAAGCTGGTTGGTATCGCATCGAAGTTGAATTAACGTTGCCGTGCGAGGCAGCAGCAACCGCTCCAACCCGCAGCCGGAGCAGTACAGCGTCTCTAATTCCGAACAGCTGCTCACATCAAGTTCTTCGAGCGAATCGAAGGAGCAATCGAGATGGCGCAAACGGGGATTTCCCGACAGATCGATCGATGTGAGCAGTTGACCGCCGCAATACAGCGTTTCGAGGTTGGCGAAATAGTGCAATCCTTCGAGACTCGAGATCGTCTCCACATAACTCCGATCCGGCATGCAGTCGATCTTTCTCACGGCCAGCGCCTCCTCCTTGGAGATGACGCCGTTGAGATCGGTATCGGCGAGTTGCAGACACAATACCCGAAACTCCCCGTCGGGAATCGCATCGGCCACATCGGGCGGGTAGACCAGCCCGTCGTCGTCCGAGCAGGCGGACAGACAGAGCGACAGGCTCCAAAGGAGACAAAACAGAAAGAGCGTTCTTTTCATGGTCGGAAGATATTGTTACTGAACATATTCGATTTCGATCAGGTGCCGGCAATCTTCGCCATCTTCATTGCGAATCTTGAACTGCATGTCCAACGGAGCCTCTTTCCGCAGCCGAATCTTCGAAAGCGACGAACCGGCGAAAGTCTGCACCGAAAGAACTTCCAGTTTCGGACAATGGCTCAGATCGAGCACCGCATCCGGATAGAAATCGCAATAGAGCCGTTTCAGATTGACTGCGCCGGCAAGCAACGCATCGTAACAGCCGGCATCGACAGCCGCAATCGTCAGATATTGCAAGTGCGAAGGATCGGGCAGATCGATCGTCGCCGATATCCCATCGGCGGGAACCCTGGCGGAAATCAACAGCTCCCGCACGTTCGCACACCCCGACAGATCGAACGTTTGCAGCTTGCGGCACGGGTTCAGGAACTCGATCGTAAGCGGAGTGTAGCCCACGGGACCTCTGAAAACAACGAGATTCGAAGATCCTTCCAAACGCACTCTTTTGAGTCGGGTGTTGTAGCGCAAATCGAGATTCGGGACGTCGCAGTAGCCCCAATACAGTTTTTCGAGATTTCCGAAATATTCGATCCCTTCCAATGAGCGAATATTTCGCGCATCATAATTAATCATGGAAGTTACCGCCAGCACCTCGTCCTTCGACAGACGACCGTCCTTGTCCCTGTCATACCGTTCCAGACAGTATTCACGGAACCCCTCGTCGGGAATCGCCGTGGCCACGTCGTCGGGCCAGACGAGCGGCGGCAACTGAGGATCGGGCTGTTCGTCGTCGTCGGAACAGCCGGCAAGCAGCGCCAGACACAACAGCAAGCAGAGGGTTTTCCAAGAGAAATAAGGTTTCATAGGCTATGGATTCAGGGAGTTCGCAGCACGATCCGCCGCGGGAAACACGGCAGCGAAAGGGTTCCGCCCCTCCGAAAGCGGGGGAAGGTGCCGGGGCCGACCCGATCGCCGGATCGGCCCCATCGGCATCGGAGACAATACACGTCGGCGTGATCGTTCCATCAGAGAGGGTGGTTTTGGGTTGGTTATCACAAATATACGAAACAATTTCCCGATTCTGCAACTTTTTCCACAAAAAAATCGGGGGGGGGTAAATTATTCTATTCAGGCGTGTAAATAAGACATACGGACTTTTCGAGCCATACGTTCATTCGGTGTCGTCCGGCAAGAGAGCGGCCGCAGCCGTCGGGTGCCTGTCCCGACGGCCGCGGCGAACCGGAACGAACCGCTCCGTCAAAGGGGCCTGCGCACGACGTAGATCCAGTCGTCGGGCAGTGCGTAGCGCCGCCGCTCCTCCGCGCTGAAACGGGCCGCATAGTCGATCTCGCGAACTTCGAACCCCGCTTCGCGCAACCGCCCGCCGTAGTCGCGGCCATAGATGCGCCGATGGTCGTACTGCCCGAAAATACGGGTGCGCTCCGCCGGATCGGTGATCGAATCGTCCTCGAAGGTCGCAGCGCGCGACCGGTCGACGGGCGAGAGCAGGATGCCCCAGCCGCCCGGACGCAGGATGCGGTAGAACTCGCCGAGCGCACGGCGGTCGTCGGCGACGTGTTCGAGCAGATGGTTGCAGATCAGCACGTCGTAGGAGGCATCGGGAAGAGGGATTCGCAACACGTCGAAATGCAGTTCGGCCAGCGGGCTCTCCAAATCGGCCGTCGTATAGTCGGCCGCCCTGTGCCGCAGCCGCTTCATCAGGCAAACTTCGGGGGCGATATGCAGGATCCGCTGCGGCCGGCGCAGCAGGTCGGTTTCGCGCGTGAGGTAGAGCCACAGCAGCCGGTGCCGCTCCAACGACAGGCACGACGGACAGAGCGCATCGGCACGCGGCGCGACGTAGCCGTAGGGCAGGAACCGACGGCGGCGCGCACCGCACACGGGGCATTCGCGGCCGCGCCCCACGTAGAAAAGGCCCGCGACCGGCACCGCCCACCCTGCAAGGCGTTGCAGGAGGGGCCGCGGCACATGGTTGAGCGCCCAACGGATCAGCCGCTTCATTCTCCGGTGATCTTTTTCACGTCGGACTCGGCCTTCAAGAGCCGTTTGCGGCAGAAGGCGATGAGCGTCGTGGCGCGCCTGACCTCGGCGGCCAGCGCGTCGACCGACATCTCCTCGTTGCGGAATTTGGCGAGGATGGCCTCGATCTCGGCCATCGCTTCGTCATAGGTGAGTTCCTTTTTATCCATCGTTCTATCGTTTTTTCTTCGTACATGCGACCACCGCGGCCTGCACTTCGCCGTCGGCCAGCGTAATGTCGAGCCGGTCGCCCGGCGAGAGCCCCTCGGCGCTGCGCAACGCTTCGCCGCCGCGGCGGACGACGGCGAACCCGCGCCGCAGCACCCGTTCGACCGAGTAGCTCAGCAGCAGCTCCGAAGCGGCCGCGAGCCGGCGGTCGTGCCCGCGCAGCAGATCGGCCGGAGCCGCGAGCAGCGTCTCTTCCGCCCGGTCGAGGCGGCTCCGCCCCTCCTGCAACAACCGCTGGCTCTGCTGTGCGAGAGCCGCGCCGAGCCGTTCCAGTCCGACCGCCGCCGAATGCGTGATCGCCAGCGCCGCATTTCCCAACTGCAATCCGGCCCACGCCAGATAGCCGTCGGCCTGCGCCATCCGTTCGACGAGCCACGCCGCCACGGCCGTCGGCGTTTTGAGTGCCGTATGCGCCACCAGATCGGCGACGCTCGTATCCTTGTCGTGCCCGATGCCCGTCACCACCGGCAGCGGAAACTGCGCCACGTGGTTGCACAGGCGATAGGCGTTGAAACAGTTCAGGTCGCTCGACGACCCGCCGCCGCGGATCATCACCACGGCGTCGAACGCCTCCCCGGCAGCGGCGATGCGGCTGAGCGCGTCGACGATCGAATCTTCGGCCGCCGCGCCCTGCACGACGGCGTCGAAGAGCGTGAGACAGAAGCGATAGGGGCTTTTAGCCAGTTCGTTGCAGAAATCCTGATACCCGGCCGCACGGCTGCTCGACACCACGGCGATGCGCTGCACGACGGCAGGCATCGCCTGCTGCCGGTTCATCTCCCACACCCCTTCGGCCTGCAAGCGGGCGATGGTCTGCTGCCGCTGCCGCTCCATGTCGCCCAGCGTGTAGGCCGGATCGACGTCGAGCAGTTGCAGCGAGAAGCCGTAGAGTTCGTGGTAGTTCACCGTCGCTTTGGCCAGTATGCGCATGCCGGCGGCGAGCCGCTGCCCCGTCTCGGCCTCGAAATAGGCGGCGATGCGCGCGTACTGCGACCGCCAGATCACGGCGCGCGCCTGCGCTTTGGGAACGCCGTCGCCCTCCCCCTTCTCGACCAGTTCGAGGTAGCAGTGCCCCGAATAGTTGACCTTGACCTCCGCGATCTCGGCACTCACCCACAACGGCAGCGCGAAACGCTCTTCGAGCGCCTGCCGCACGCGGCGCTGCAACTCGGACAGCGTGATGTACTGCGCAGCGATCATCGGTTACTTCAACTCCTCCTTCGTAAAGGGTACGTCGACCTCGCCGATGGCATAGCAGGCGATGTCGTAGGGGTTGTAGTGGAAGACGATCCCTTCGGGCGTGACCTCGAAATTCTCGGTCGGGGCGATCGTTTCGGGAAAGAAACCCCGCTGGGCGAGCTCCTCGTCATCGGCGGCACCGTACTGCTCGCGGAGCTTCGCCTTGATCCGCTCGGTGAGCCGGGGAAGCTGCTCCTCCGGAAAGAGGTCGCCGAGCGAGAGTTCGTAACCGCCCTTCGTCCAATAGTTGTGGTACTCGGTCGTGCGCATACCGTGCGCACCGCCCGTATAGCTCTCGCGGCGGATCGTGTAGACCGTGAGCGTATCGACCGGCGTCTGAGCGGCCGCGACGCTGAGCGAATAGCGCATGTCGGGCATGTAGAGCGTATCGCAGGCATTGTCGGCGGCGAACCGTTCGATAAAACGGCGTGCGGCCTCCTCGGCCGTCCCCGTGAAGTCTTCGAGTGCGAAGAAGTAGTTGACGTTGGCGTTCTCGATGGCTGCGAGCGCCTCGCTGCGGTCGGCGTTGGCGATCGTGAGGAAGCGGTACGACAGATCGCACGGCACCGCACCGCACCGGACGACCGTATCGAGCGACCGCTCGGCGAATTGCGGCGCGGCCGCACGCCGGCAGCAGCCGGCCATCCCCGCGGCAAAGGCCGCCAGAAGAACGAGAGCAGGTAATTTCATAAGGCGTGGTCTTCAAAAATTAACACCCGTAAAGGTAGCACAAATAATAGGGAAAAAGGTGCGAACGACGATTTTTTCCGAAAAATTTTGGAGATTCGGATTAATGTATTACTTTTGCACCCACAATCGGTGGATTCATCTAAGGGTTAGGATACATGCCTCTCACGCATGACATAGGGGTTCGAATCCCCTATCCACTACGCAGGACGATCGCTACGGCGGTCGTCTTTTTTTTGTGCGGGGACGGCGCGAGGAGTCGGACGGGAATATCCGCGCAGGACTCGGACAAACGGAGCCTCAGAAGACGGAACGACGGGAAGCACGTTTCGCCGAACGCGACATTCGAAGAGAGGCGCGGCGCGCCTCCATCCGCCAAGACGAGCGGCCGGAGCCTCCGGCTGTTCGTCTTCTTCGGGAGACTCCATCCCGCCCGCCTCCGAACGATCATGCGAAAAAGAGCGTAAACGTCACCTTGCCGTCGACATTGGAGGTCAGGCGCAGCGATCCGCCGTGCAGCTGCATGATGCGCCGCGATACGCTCAATCCGATCCCCGACCCGTCGGGCTTGGTCGTGAAGAAGGGCGTGAAGATATTGTCGGAGACTTCGGCGGGAATGGCGGCGCCGTTGTCGCCGAAGTCGATCCGCACGGTTTCGTCGGCCGAAATGCGCGCCACGACCTCGATGCGGCCATCGGAGAGCCCCTCCGCTGCTTCGCGGGCATTCTTCAACAGGTTCACCGCCACCTGTTCGACCAGCCCCTCGTCCGCGTAGATCAGCATCTGCGACGGTTCGACGTCGAGCCGCACCACATCGGAAACCCCTGCCAGCATGACGGCCCGTTCGAGCATCCCGCGCACCTCGAATGCCGATTTCCGAGGTTCGGGAATACGTGTGAAACGCCGGAACGTCTCGACGAAAGCCGTCAGACGGCGGCTCGTCGAAGAGATCGTATCCAACCCGCGCTCCACATCGGCATCCAGCCGCCGGCCGAGATACAGCAGCGTATCGCTCAGCGAGGTGATGGGCGCCAGCGAGTTCATGATCTCGTGCGTTAGAATCCGGGTGAGCTTGCTCCACGACTCGACCTGCACCGCACTCAGATAGTCGTCGATGTCGCTCACGGCCACGACGCGAAGATGCCGCCGGTCGAGCGTGATCTCCGAACAGGTCAACGACAGATTGACCTCGCCGCTTTCGGTCCGGCACCGCACGCGCAGACGCTCGCCGGAACGGATCGCCGTCAGCGCGCGACAGGCTTCGGGCAACAGCGGCTCCACCTGCCGCACATGCGTCATCCGCGGCAGACCGAAGATACGCAGCGCCTCGTCGTTGACCTGGTAGACGCTGCCCCTGTCGTCGACGGTCAGCAGCCCCGTGCGGGCGCACTCCATGATGAGCCTGTAATAGCGTTCGCGTTCCTCGGCACGCAGCTTGGCCCGCACGATGATCTCGCGGATACGGTTCAACGCCACGTTGAGCGCCCGTTCGCCGCCGGAGGCCGCACCCTCGCAGAAACGGAAATTCAGATCGTTGTTTTCGACGGCATCGAGCAGAAAGGTCACACGGCGCATCGACGCGTCGTACAACCGCACGAGCCGGTAGACCGCGATGCCGCCGAACGGCAGAAGCAGCAGGGCGAAGGCATAACGCCCCGTCGCCGACAACGCAGCGGCAGCGGCCGTCACGGCGATCAGCACGACGACGTGGGATACCAGACGGAAGAGATCGCCACCGTATTTCATAAGCCGTAGCGTTTGATTTTGTTATAGAGCGTCTGCCGCGTGACCCCCAACTGCTGCGCTACGGCCGAGAGATTGCCGCCGTGGCGTTCCATTGCCTGTTCGATCATCGCACGCTCCATCTCTTCGAAGGTGGTGAACGCCGCGGGCGACGGCCCCTGCGCGACGGGGCGCAACAGCAGCGTCGCCGGCGATATTTCCGTTCCGTCGCACAGGATAACCGCCTTCTCGACGGTATGCTGCAACTCGCGGATATTGCCCGCCCACGCATGAGCGACCAACTCGTGCTGCGCCGCCGCATCGAAATCGCGGATCGGTTTCCGGTACTTGCCGGCATAACGCACGAGAAACGTCCGCGCCAGCAACAGAATATCCTCGCGGCGTTGGCGCAGGGGCGGCAGATCGATGTGAATGGTATTGATGCGGTAGAGCAGGTCTTCGCGGAACGAGCCTCCGGCCGTCATCCCGAACAGATCGCGGTTGGTCGCCGAGATGAGCCGGCAGTCGACCTTCACGGGCAGATTGCTGCCCACGCGGACGATCGCGCCGCTTTGCAGCGCCGTCAGCAGTTTCGGTTGCAGATGCAGCGGCAGGTTGCCGATCTCATCGAGGAAGAGCGTACCGCCGTCGGCGACCTCGAACTTTCCGGCACGGTCGGTGCGCGCATCGGTGAAGGCTCCCTTCACGTGGCCGAACAGTTCGCTTTCGAACAGCGTCTCCGGCACGGCACCCATATCCACGGCCACCATCGGACCGCCACTGCGATGCGAGCGGCGGTGGATCTCGCGCGCCAGCATCTCCTTGCCCGTACCGTTTTCCCCCGTAATGAGGATATTGGCATCGGTCGCCGCGACCTTTTCGACGATCTCGCGGATACGTTCCATCGCAGGACTCGTCCCCCAAAACATCGGCTCGTCGACCGTCAGTTCGCGCCGGATCTCCCGCAGCCGTTTCACCTCGCGCTGCGAACGGGCCAGCTCGCAGGCGTTGCGCAGCGAGGCGACCAGCCGCTCATTATCCCAGGGCTTGACCACGAAATCGACCGCACCGTCGCGCATGGACCGCACTGCCAGATCGACATCGGCATAGGCCTTAAAGAGAACGACCTTCACGTCGGGACGTATGTCGCGGATCCGCCGCAGCCAGTAGATGCCCTCGTTGCCGTTGTTGACGCCGGCCGTGAAATTCATGTCGAGCAGCACGGCGTCCACCGCCTCGCCGCGCAGCACGGTATCGAGCAGTTTGGGCGAAGTCAACGTCGTCACCTTCGCAAAATGACGCTCCAGCAACAGCCGCAAAGCACCCAGAATGCTGCTGTTATCATCCACGATCAATAAATTACCCTCTTTCGCCATCGTACAGCGTTGGTTTGCGGCAGTCGTTTTCCCGCCCCGGCACAAGCCCGAATAGCTCCGGAATTGCACCCGGCTCGACGAAACCGCCCGTCTTTCCGGTAAAAGTAACTCTTTTTGGTGAAAAACCGGCAAAGACTGTCTACTTTTTTTACATCCCTGTCCATTATTTTTACACCTTCGCAACCGCTTTATCACGACAAACACTTGATTACAAAGCATTTTAAACGATTGGCATCGAATTGGCATCTTCGGTGAGCAAACCAAGAATACGAGAAAAAGATGCTGAAACTATCGTTTTCGATCGTCATACTGTCTATTTTATTGACACCCTCCGTCGCCCGACAGCGGATCGCCGCATCCGAAACGCCGCCGGCTGCCGATACGGTCGCACGAACGGAACCGCCCGCGTCGGACGGAACGACGGCACTCCCCCGTCCTGCCGCAGATACCGTCTCCGCAATGACGCTCGACGCCTGCATGGCCTACGCCGTCGAACACAATCCCAACGTCCGGCAGCAGATCTATGCGAACCGCAACTACCGCCAGGAGCATATCGCATCGATCGCCGCACTGGTTCCCTCGATCAGCGCATCCGCCAGCGCCACGACCAGTTTCGGCCGTTCGGTCGACCCCGAAACCAATACCTACACCACCGTCGCCAATCTCGACAACTCGTACAGCCTGTCGGGGCAGATTCCCGTTTTCGCAGGATTGTCGGGAATCAACACCGTGCGGGCGGCACGTGTCATGCGGCTCATGGGCATCGAGGAGCTGCAACAGGCCCGCGACGAAGCGGCGCTGAACGCCATGCAAGCCTACTTCGACGTGGTGTACTACACCGAAAGCGTCCGGCTGGCACGCGAACAGCGGCAGACGAGCGCCGCCAATCTGCACAAGAGCCGCAAACTCTACGAACTGGGGTTGAAAAGCGCCGCCGACGTGGCGGAGATCGAATCGCAATGCGCCTCGGACGATTTTCTGCTCACACAGCAGGAGAACAATCTCGCGCTGGCCAAAATCTCGCTCTGCGAAGCGATGAACTATCCTTCGGGCAGCTGTCCGGAGATCGTCGCCGAGATCGCCGTCGGCACCCCTGCCGGTGCGGCCGCCTACGGAGAGGTACTGGCCTACGCCCTCGAAAAGCACCCCAAAGCGCAGCAGGCAGCCTACAACGTGCAGCAGATGCGGCTCAAATACTCCGTCGCAAAGGGAAAATACTACCCGTCTGTTTCGGTAGGCGGCGGTTACTCGACCAACTTCTTCATGAGCCTCGACGACCGTTCGCTCTACGCCCCGTTCGGCAGCCAGCTCCGCGACAACCGGGGTTATTACTTCTCGGCGCGGCTCTCGATCCCGATCTTCGGGGGACTGACCAAGCGTACCTCGGTCAATCGGGCACGCAACAACTGGCGGATCGCCGAATTGCAGCGCGACGCGACGCTGCGCACGCTGCAAAGCGAGGTGGCGCAAGCCTACCAGCAGATGCTGGGTGCGGGCAAGGAGTTCGTACAAGCCTCCAAGAAAGCGGAAGCCGCACGGCTGGCCTACGAAGCCGTCGCCGGCAAGTACGAACGGGGCATGGTCTCGGCGCTCGACCTGCAAACGGCCTCCGACAAGCTGCTGCAAGCCCGCGCCGAACGGATTCGCACCCGCCTGCAATACATCATCAAAACCCGATTGGTGGAGTACTACAACGGCGAGCCGTTGATCCGCTGACACATAAACGACTACAATGGATATTCAGATCGAACGAAAAAAAGGACTTCGCGTCCTGTTCGCCAAACGGAGTCTCCCCTATTGGGGCGGTATGCTCTTCCTGCTCTTCACCGCATGGCTGTTGCTGCGCGACAACGCCTCGACGCTGCGTGTCGATGCCGGCACGCTCTCGGTCGCCGAAGTGACGCAGGGCGATTTCAACGACTACATCCGCGTGACGGGACAGGTCGAACCCATTACGACGGTTCAACTGAGTCCGCTCGAAGCGGGTGTCGTCGAACGGCTCGTGGTCGAGGAGGGAGCTTCGGTCCGCAGGGGCGACGTGCTGGTGGAGCTGAGCAACCCTTCGCTGACGCTCGAAATCCTCAACAGCGAAGCCGAACTGGCCGAGAAGCAGAACCTGCTGCGCAACACGCTCATCTCGATGGAGCAGGAAAAGCTCACCCTGCGGCAGAACAAGGCGCAGCTCGATCTCGACGTGGCACGCAAGCGGCGCGCCTTCGAACAGAACGACGAACTCTACGCACACCGGCTCATCGCCCGCGAAGAGTGGTTGCAGGCCAAGGAGGACTGGGAGCTGGCCGAGAAACAACGCGAGCTGAACATCGAGCGGCAGATACAGGATTCGCTCTACCGCACCGTGCAGGTCGAACAGATGGAAGATAATCTGGCCAACATGCGGCGCAACATGCAGCTCATCCGCCAGCGCATCGGCAACCTCGCCGTCAAATCGCCGATCGACGGCGAGATCGGCCTGCTGGACGTCGTGCTGGGACAGTCGGTCGCATCGGGCCAGAAGATCGGACAGGTCAACGATCTCTCGGACTTCAAGGTCGAAGCGCAGATCGACGAAATCTATATCGACCGCGTCCGCACAGGCCTCGAAGCCTCCTTCGAACGGCAGGACTCCAACTATCGCATGCGGCTGCGCAAAGTCTATCCCGAGGTGCGCAACAACGTATTCCGCGCCGATTTCAACTTCACGGGAGCCTATCCGGCCAATATCCGCAGCGGGCAGACCTACTACCTGCATCTGCAACTGGGACAACCCACCGAAGCGGTTCTCGTCCCGCGCGGCACCTTCTACCAAACCACGGGCGGCGCATGGATCTACGTCCTCTCGCCCGAAGGCGACCGCGCCTACAAGCGGCCGATCCGCATCGGCCGCCAGAATCCGCAGTATTACGAGGTGCTCGAAGGACTGCAACCGGGCGAGCGGGTCATCGTCTCGGGCTACGAGTCCTACGGCGCCAACGACGTACTGCTGCTGAACCGCCGAATAAAATAACTCCGACCATCCAAAACAACGCTTTCGTCAAGCCGAACGCAGATCCGAACTTGTTCGGACTATGCCGAGGCGGGAAAACGAAAAATGAAATTCAACCATTATGTTCCGGCAACTCGACTTCCGTTCGTTTTTCAACTTCCTGGGGCGCAACAAGCTCTACACGGCCATCAACATCTTCGGCCTCTCGCTGTCGCTCATGTTCGTCATCCTGATCGCGGACTACACCGTCCGGCAGCTCACCGTCGACAGCTTCCACTCGAAGGCCGGCAGGATCTACGTCGTAAGCAACGAAAACACCGTCGCCAGCGCCTATTTCCTGCAAAAGCATCTTCTGGACCGCTACCCCGAGATCGAAGCCACCTGCGCCGTATCGTTCGAAGATCACCATACCGTAGAGGCGGACGGCAAGCTGGCATTGGCCGACGTACTCTACGCCGACACGACCTTCTTCCGCATCTTCGACTTCGAACTGGCCGCCGGCGACAGGCGGCAGGCGCTCGCCGCACGCGACAACGTCGTCCTCTCCGAATCGTTCGCGCGCCGGATGTTCGGCGACGCCGATCCCGTGGGGCGTTCGCTCGTCGCCGAGGGGAAGAGCTACACCGTCAGCGCCGTGATGCGCGACATCGAGCGTTCGGTCATCCCGCCGGTCGACCTGCTCTACCGCGGCGATCTGCTGACGAAGAAGAACAATAACAACGAAAGCATGAGCAATGCCGGGTCGTGCTGCACCTTTCTGCTGGCACGCGAAGGGGCCGACCTGCGGGCCAAACTTCCCGACATGCTCGACTATTTCAAAACGATCTATTGGCCTTACACCCGCGGCATTTACCGGCAGGTAACGCTCCTGCCCCTGCGGGAGGTCTATTTTTCGTCCCTCGACAGCTACGGGAACCTCTCGTCGGGCAACCGCTCGTTCGTGACGATCCTCATGGCAATCGGCATCGTCATCCTGCTCTTCGCCGTCATCAACTACGTCAACCTGACGGCCGCACAGACCGGATTCCGCGCCAAGGAGATGGCCACGCGCCGCCTGTTGGGCGCGACGAAAGGGGAAGTCGTGCTCAAACTGATCCTCGAATCGACTCTGATGTGCTGCACGGCATTCGCCGTCGCCTTTCTGCTGGCCGAAGCGGCCGAGCCCTACGCCGCAAGGCTGCTCGGCGCGAAGATCGACATCTCGGCGGCAGCGACACCGGAGCGGATCGCATGGTACGCACTGTTCCTGCTCGCGCTGGGCTTCGTTTCGGGCATCGTGCCGGCGACGCTGGTAGCCCGCTACAAACCCGTGGACGTCATGCGCGGATCGTTGCGGCACCGCACGAAGCAGGTATACAGCAAAGTGCTGATCGTTATTCAGAACGCGATCACCGTCGCGATGCTCGCCACCTCGCTGACCGTCTATGCGCAGACACGCCACCTGATCGACGCGCCGCTGGGATACGACACGAAAGACATTCTCATGCTTCGCCACGATATATTCGACGGCTACGACCAGATGCGCCGGCTGCGCGACGAACTGCGCAGCGAACCGTCGGTCGAAGCGGTCGCATTCAGCACTGCGACACCGCTTACGAAAGGTTCGAACTGGACGATGCAATATGACGGCGGGCGCATGATCTCGTTCGAATATTTCGTCGCCGACTCGGTCTTCTTCCGCATTCTCGGCCTCGAACTGCTGCGCGACAACCATACCGAAGGATGGGGGTTCAACCAATACGCATTCAAACAGATGGATATCCCCGAGGATACGCCCGGCGTCCGCTTGGCGAACATAGAGGACCCCGTTTCGGTCGCCGGCATCTACCGCGATTTCCGGTTCGGATCGGTGCTCGAAAAACCGACGGCGATGATCCTGTGGAACATCGGCGACTTCGATCGCTTCTGGAACGGGAAAAAACTCTCCGCACCCCGTTTTCCGGGGTACATGCTCGTCAAGACGCGCGGAGACCACGACGAGGCTTACACCACCATCCGCAGCATTTTCGAACGAATCAACGACGACGGATTTTTCGAGGGGCGTTATTTCGAGCAGCAGATCGCCGACTTCTTCGCCGACGAACAGCGCACGCTGCGCATCGTGGGGATCTTCACGCTGGCTGCGATCCTCATCTCGGCGCTGGGGCTGCTGGCCATGTCCACCTACTACATGCAGCAGAAACAGCAGGAGACGGCCGTACGCAAGGTCTTCGGAGCGACGCGGCGCGAGATGCTCCGACGGCTGGTGGGCAACTTCATGGCACAGGTCGCCGTCGCGTTCCTCATCGCCGTACCGGTCGCATGGTACGCCCTCGACCGCTGGTTGCAGGATTACAGCGTCCGCATCCGGCTCGGCGCGTGGATCTTCCTCGCAGCCGGCGCATTCGCCGCGATCGTCGCACTGGCCACCGTCTTCTGGCAGAGCAGCAGAGCCGCTGCCGCGAACCCCGTCGACGCACTCAAAAACTGACCCGCTCGGCGATACCGTTCACCCAAAAACGAATCACAACCAATCAAATCATTCCGTCATGTTGAAAATCGAAAATCTTCGGAAAGTCTTCCGGACGGACGAAATCGAAACCATCGCGCTCGACAACGTATCGTTCGCAATCGAAAAAGGCGAGTTCGTCGCCGTCATGGGGCCTTCGGGATGCGGCAAATCGACGCTCCTGAACATCCTCGGCCTGCTCGACAATCCCACATCCGGCAGCTACACCCTGCTCGGGCAGGAGGTCTCCGCTTTCCGTGAAAAGGATCGCACGCTGTTCCGCAAGGGCAATATCGGCTTCGTATTCCAGTCGTTCAACCTCATCGACGAACTCAACGTCTTCGAGAATGTCGAGCTGCCGCTCATCTATCTGCGCGTGAAGGCTTCGGAGCGCAGACACCGCGTGACCGAAATTCTGAACCGCATGAACATCTCGCACCGCGCCAAACACTTCCCGCAGCAACTCTCCGGCGGTCAGCAGCAGCGCGTAGCCATCGCACGCGCCGTCATCGCCAACCCGCAGCTCATACTGGCCGACGAGCCGACCGGAAACCTCGATTCGAAAAACGGACAGGAGGTAATGGAACTTCTTTCGGAACTGAACCGCGAAGGGACGACGATCATCATGGTCACCCACTCGCAGCACGATTCGACCTACGCCCACCGGGTACTGCACCTCTTCGACGGTACGCTGGTCAAGGACCTGACGAACAAACTCTGAACGCCGCCGCAAGAAACGCGGTCGGAGATCTCACAACGCGAAGACCGCAAGCAACAGAATTGCTTGCGGTCTTCGGTGTGCCCAGGACAAGACTCGAACTTGCACGAACTAAACGTTCACTACCCCCTCAAAGTAGCGTGTCTACCAATTTCACCACCTGGGCTTTTTAAAACAGGCCGCGGCGTTCGGCATCGAACCCTTGGCGCATGTTCGCGAAACACACGGTTTCGGAGTGCAAATATAGACAGGATTTTGTTAAGCGCAAAATTTTCAACCGATTTTTCGGAAAAAATCCTATCTTTGACTGCGTCTTAGATACTCCGTCTCGGCATAATCAAGCTAACGCTTGCTTCTGCACTCGACTTTTCATATCTTTGTATTACCGAACTTCAAGGCAGGCAGGTCGCATTCCGGCAGAAGCGGCCGCCGCCGGAGTCCGGCCCGCATCGTTCCCGCCGGCGGAGCCGCTCCGTCCGCAGGCGATGCAGACCGCCGAAAACCGATATTCGAAACAAATAAAAACGATTCACCGAAATGAAAAAAACGATTCTGACCGCCCTGCTGCTCTTCGCCGCAGCCACCGTCTTCGCGCAAAGCGAGTACAATTTCCAGCGCCGTTCGCTCTTCGAGAAACTGCCCGTAACCTCCAAGGACATCGTATTCCTGGGCAACAGCATCACCGACGGCGGCGAGTGGAACGAACTGCTGGCCAATCCCCGCGTCAAGAACCGCGGCATCAGCGGCGACCGTTCGAGCTGGATGCTCGACCGGCTCGATCCGATCGTCGGCGGGCAGCCCCGCAAACTCTTCCTGCTGATCGGCACCAACGACCTGGCGGCCGGTACTCCGGCGGCGGAGGTCGTCGCCAACGTCCGCAAGATCGTGGAGCGCTTCCAGAGCGAATCGCCCCGCACGAAACTCTATGTGCAGAGCGTCTTTCCGGTCAACGACTCGTTCAAGAAATACGCTGCCAAACACGGCCGTCACGACGCCGATATCGTGGCCGTGAACAAGGGCCTGCAAGCGCTGTGCGCCGAGAAGGGGATCGTCTACATCGACCTGTGGACGCCGCTGGCCGACAAGAACGGCAAGCTGCGCGCCGACCTGACCAACGACGGCCTGCACCTGATGGGCGAGGGCTACATCGTCTGGCGCGACGCGGTGCTGCCCTATGTGAAATAGAACGATCCGCCCGTTCCGAAACGAAAGGGAGCGCCCGCATGCGGGCGCTCCCTTTTACGCTATTCCGCGCTTACTCCACCCACTGCACCCGTTCGACGGGTTCGCCCGCGGGGAGCGGTTTGGGTTCGAAATCGGAGTAGCCCAGCGCGATGACGCACAGCACGCCGCACCCCTCGGGAATCGGCAGGAAGGTGCGCAGGTAGTCGACGGCCTGCTCGCCGTCGGGCTGTTCCTTGCTGCGGGGACGGCCGTTGACATGCACCCAGCACGATTTCAGACCGGCGTCGACGAGCGCGAGTTGCAGGATCGTAGCCGCGATGGCCGCATTGTCGACCCATAGGTCGCTCGCCGCACGATCGCCCATCACCACCACGGCCGCCGGAGCACCCGCGAGCGGCACGGCGCCGTAGTCGCGCATGGCAGCCATACGGTGCACCGTCGCGGCGTCGCGCACCGCCAGAAACCGCGTCGAACGGCTGTTGCGCGACGAGGGGGCGTGCAATGCCGCCTCGATCGCCTGCGCCAATACTTCGTGCGGGACCTCCTCGTCCCTGAATTTGCGCACGGAACGCCGTGCCTCGATCACCTGCTGAAAGTCCATAAGCGGAATGTTTTCGATTTTCGAGACAAATATAGAATGCAAACGCAAAAAACCGGCCGCAGACGGGCGGTTATTTTCATTTTTTGCGTACTTTTGTCGGGCAGGCTCGCCTTGTCGCTGCCCCTCGCGGGGGAGAGGAAAGTCCGGGCAACGCAGAGCACCGTCCAAGCTAACGACTTGATAGCCGTGAGGTTATAGGAAACGTAACAGAAAACGACCGCCCCTGCTTGCAGGGGTAAGGGTGAAAAGGCGGGGTAAGAGCCCACCGCGGCGGCAGCGATGTCGCCGGCCGTACGTCTGACGGGTTGCAAGACCGTGTATACCGGCAGTTAAGGGTTGCTCGCCCGATGTCGGGGGGTAGGTTGCTGGAGGCGGCGGGTGACCGCCGTCGTAGATAAATGACAGGGGCTCCGCACCGGAAGCGCGCAGCGGAGTACAGAACCCGGCTTACAGAGCCTGCTAAAACAAAAGGATGCCTTCGGGGCATCCTTTTTTCCTTAAAAACGGTAGCGATTCCACGCTCCGCTGCATTGCGTCCGGATCGACGATCTCCAAACGGGTGGCCCCGCATTCCGCGGGATTCGGGCAGGGCGAAACTACGGATCGGCGCAACGAAAAAGGGAGCGGTCGAACCGCTCCCCTCCGATTGCAGGCCGCCGGCCGGTCAAAGTCCCATCTTCTTGCGGATAGGTTCCGGAATAGCCTTCTTGTTGACCATGACCGACATCGTCTTGTAGGCCACGAAAGGACGCGAGAAATAGTAGTACCCGTCGTAGGGAGGACGCACGCCCCATGAATTCTTCACCTTGTAATAGTCGTTGCCCGCCTGGTCGACCGCCGTGCCCATGATCTGCATACCGTGGTCGTCGGTGGTCTCGTAGTTGTCGAACGCCTCCTGACGCATCTGCTGCGTGATGACGCGCTCCTTGCCGGGCTTGTCGAACTTGTAGAGCGCCGCCTCCTTCTCCTTGTCGGAGAGTTTGCCCCAGCGCTCGGCGTCGGTGCCGCTCATGCTCGTAAGGTCGGCCTCGGGCACGATGCCGATCGCCTTCGTGCGGCTGAAACCCTTCTCGCTCACGTCCGTCCCCCAGAGCACCGTATAGTCGTTGGCCAGCGCATTGTCCACGACGGCCATCATCTCGTCGAGAGGCAGGTTCCAGACCGTCCCCCACATCCAGTTGTCGGGCACTTCGAGGATGAACTCCTCGTAGAAGGGGTGGTGCGTATAGGAGCTGATCTCGACGTAGTCGTCCATGTCGAGCCCCAGCGATGCAGCGAACGACTGCGGCGTATACTCCTTGCCCTTCCAGGTGAATTTTTCGGGTTTGGGACCGAGATAGGCGTCCAGAACGGCATCCAGGCCGCGCTGCCAGGCCGTCGTCAACTTGTCGCCGGCGATCACGGCGTCCATATACCCCTTGACGACGCGGTCGATCTCCGTGAAGTCGGGCAGGTCGGTGCCGTAGCAGAGACCCGGATAGACCTCCGTCGGCACGATGCCGTATTTCTTGATCCCGTCGGTCACGTCGCGCGAACCGCCGCCGACGGCCAGATTGAGCGAACCGTGCATACGGGCGTACTTCACCGCCTTCTCGAAATAGGCGTTGCGCACGATCCACATCGCCGACAGGTCGTACTCTCCGCCGCCGTTGCGCAGAATCTCGCTTTCGAGAAACGCGAGGGCCGAGTAGGCCCAGCAGGTGCCGCTGCGGTTCTGGTTCTTGACCGAAGTCACGGGGAGGGTCTTCACGTCGGTGAAACGGTACCCCTCCTCCTTTTGCTGTTCCTGCGCCCCGACGCCCGCCGCGAGCAGCGCCAGAAGGGCCGTAAAAAGGATTTTCTTCATAAGTCGCATGAGTTTCGTTGAATTACGTCATTTCTTCGACGCGGCGACGATTTTCAGGCACTCGTCGAGCGTCAGTTCTTCGGGCTTCGTCCCCTTCGGGATGCGGTAGTTCTTTCCCTTGTAGGCGATGTAGGCACCGTAGCGGCCGTTCTTGACCAGCATGTCGGGATCTTCGGCGAAGCTCCGAATCGGCGTGTTGGCCGCCGTCCGCTGCGCCTGATGCGCCTTGATAAGCTCCACGCCGCGTTCGAGCGTCAGCGTATAGGGATCGTCGCCCTTGGCCAGCGAGGCGAAGGTCGACTTGCCCCAGCGCACGTAAGCGCCGAAGCGCCCCAGCCCGACGACCATCGGCTCGCCCTCCCATTCGCCCAGCGTGCGGGGCAGGGCGAAGAGCGCCAGCGCCTCGTCGAGCGTGATCGACTCGATGAGCTGCCCTTTTTTAAGCGAGGCGAAACGGGGTTTCTCCTCGCCTTCGCCCTCGATCTCGACCATCGGCCCGTAGCGGCCGATGCGGGCCTTGACCGTGCGTCCCGTCTTGGGATCGGCACCCAGCACGCGCGCCTGCCCGTGTTTGTCGGACTGCGTCTCGATCGCCGTATCGACCATGCGGTGGAACGGCCCGTAGAAAGCGGCGATCATCTTGTCCCACGTGATGTCGCCCTCGGCCACGCGGTCGAACTCCTTCTCGACGTTGGCCGTGAAATTATAGTCGATGATCGGTGCGAACTGCTGTTCGAGGTAGTCGTTCACCAGCATACCGATATCGGTGGGTTGCAGCCGGTTCTTCTCCTTGCCGAAGCTCTCGCTGAGCGTCTTGGCCGACACGCTGCCGCCCGCGAGCGTCAGTTGTTCGTAGGTGCGCTTCTGCCCCTCCTTGCTCTGCTTGACCACATAACCGCGGTTGATGATCGTCGTGATGGTCGGCGCATAGGTCGAAGGGCGGCCGATGCCCAGCTCTTCGAGCCGCTTGACCAGCGACGCCTCGTTGTAGCGCGCCGGCGGCATCGTGAAACGCTGCGTGGCTGTAATGGTCTGATAGAGCACCTCGTCGCCCGCCGAGAGTTTGGGCAGCAGCCCTTCGCTGTCCTCGGCCGGCTCCTCGTCGGTCGACTCCGAATAGAGCCGCAGGAAACCGTCGAAACGCACCACTTCGCCCGTGGCGACGAACTGTTCGCGGCGGCCGTCGATCGCGATCGTGATCGTCGTGCGGTCCAGCTCGGCCGAAACCATCTGCGAAGCGACCGTGCGCTTCCAGATCAGGTCGTAGAGCCGCTTTTCGGCCGGCGTACCCTCGATCGCCTGCCGCTCGATATACGACGGGCGGATCGCCTCGTGCGCCTCCTGAGCCCCTTTGGTCTTGGTCTTGTAGTTATGGTACGACGAATACTTCTCGCCGTAGAGATTCGTGATCTGCTCCTTGCACTGCGCCAGCGCCAGCGTCGAGAGGTTCACCGAGTCGGTACGCATGTAGGTGATGAGACCCTGCTCGTAGAGGTGCTGCGCGACGGACATGGTCTGCGAAACCGACATCCCCAGCTTGCGCCCCGCCTCCTGCTGCAACGTGGAGGTCGTGAAGGGCGGCGCGGGATAGCGCTGCACGGGCTTCTCCTCGACCTTGGCCACCGTGAAGGTCGCGCCGACGCAGCTGCGGAGGAACGCCTCGGCCTCCTCGCGCGACTCGAAGCGCGTCGGCAGCTCGGCCTTGAAGAGCGTCCGATCCTTGTCCCCGGCGGCATGGAACTGCGCCACGACGCGGAAATAGGGGGTCGACCGGAAGGCGATGATCTCGCGTTCGCGCTCGACGAGCAGCCGCACGGCGACGCTCTGCACGCGGCCCGCCGACAGCGACGGCCGCACCTTCTTCCACAGCACGGGCGACAGCTCGAAACCGACCAGACGATCCAGCACGCGGCGCGCCTGCTGGGCGTTGACCAGATTCATGTCGACCGTCCGCGGGTTCTCGATAGCCTCCAAAATGGCCCGCTTCGTAATTTCGTGGAAGACGATCCGCTTCGTCCCCTCGACCGGGAGACCCAACACTTCGGTCAGGTGCCATGCGATGGCCTCTCCTTCGCGGTCTTCATCGGAGGCGAGCCACACGGTCCGGTCCTTCGCGGCGCGCGTGAGTTCGTCCACGACCTTGCGCTTATCCTTCGGGATCTCGTAAACCGGCGCGAACCCGTCGGCGAGATTGATTCCCAGATCCTTTTTCGAGAGGTCGCGAATATGGCCGAAGCTCGACTTGACCATGAAATCCTTACCCAAGAACTTCTCGATCGTCTTGGCCTTGGCCGGCGACTCGACGATAACTAAATTTTCCTGCATCGTAAATCGTTTATACATGCGAAAACCTAAGTATCGCAACTTAGGTTCGCAAAAAGCAATGTGTAACTGCCGTCTCTATTTTATCAGCGTATAGGTCAACTCCATGTGGATCGGGGCGTTCTCGCCGGCCTTGATCCCGCCCTGCAACGCGATGCGGTTGAAGGTGAACAGATCGGTGGCCCCCGGCGCCAGATAGAGCGTCATCATCCGCTTCTGGGCCTCGGTGTACTGCCGCTCGCCCGTTTCGGGATCGATCGGCGCCTCCTGATACGCCCGCCACAGGCGTTGTATATGGCTCGAAATATTGAGCGTGTAGCATCCCAAGCTGCGGTTCAGATAACCGCCGTAGGGAAGCGTCACCTCGTACTGCTGTTCGTAATCGTAGGCGTAGTCGGACACGGGCGTCAGCGTCTTGAAATCGGTGTAGAGGCCCAGCCGGCTGATCGACGCATCGAAACGTTCGATCACCTTCTGCGAGAATCCCTGCTCCCAGCCGCCGTCGGTCACGCCGTCCACGTAGATCGAGAGCAACGCCTGGTTGATCGCTACCGTCCGGTACCCTTCGTCCTCCTGCTCGGCCTGCAACTCGCCCAGCACGGAGAGGAACTCGTCGGTAAGCGTCAGCTCGACGAGCGCGCCGCCCATTCCCTCGACATAGCCCAGTTCGAAGGGCTGCTGCGGCTCGACGGTTCCGCCGCCGGGCTTCTCGACAATCGCGTCGTAATCGATATAGCGCGTGTTGGTGCGCTCGACGGTGTTGACCGACACGTTGCCGTAGGCGGTCGCGTATTCGTCGTAGAAATAGAAGAGCGTCTGCAACGTATCGCGGATCAGCGTCGCATCGACCGAATCGCGGTTACGCCCGTAGAGCATCATGCCCGACTCGGCAAGCGTGGTGGCGAAGGTCGCGCCCGTGGTGCCGTTGAAATCGAGCGGCAGAATGGCCAGGCCGCAGAAGTAGTTCACCCACAGCGAATCGTTGGTATAGACCGTCGAGTCGTTCTTGTATTTGCCCTCCTGCATCATCAGCTCCTTGACGTAGTCCAGCCCCGCCGGCGTCGGCTCCAGCGTGACGGCCGTCGTGGCGGGCCCCGTCGTCGTCCCGTCGGGGAAGGTGAAGGTGAACAGCGGGTCGTTCTCGTCGACGCAGCCCGCCTCCACGGGATTGAAACTCGTGAAGAAGGTCGTATCGGTCGTGCCGTCGCCGTTGCCGTCGTTGTCCTTCAAATAGTCGTTGTTGAGAATCCGGTAGACGCCGAAGCGCTGCGGCTGGAGCGTGTCGCCCGCATACGAGGAGACGCTCAGGAGCAGTTGCAGCGAATCGAAGATCGGCCGGTAGCCGTACCAGTTCTTGCGGTCGGAGATCGACGCCCACAAATACTGGGTCATGAACCCCGCCTTGCGTATGCCGAAGGTGTCGCTCTTGGTCGTACCGAAATAGCCGTAGGAGAGATTGGACGACTTGACGGAGTCGCTCATGAACATCCGGGCTTCGAAGCCTTTGCGGATGCTGTGCAGGCGCATCTCCATCTGCTGGTTGCCGGGCACGAGTTCGTATCCCAGCGTATCGTCGACCTCCGTACAGCCGGCAAAAGTCAGCATTCCCGCCACGCCCAGCACCAAAACGGCGTTGAGCCACTTGCGAACGCCTCTATAATTCTTCATAGAACTTATTATAATTATCGAATCCCTCCGCCTCCGGCGCCTGATACTCCAATACCGGCTTGCCGCTGCGGCGGGCATACTCCGCCAGGGCGGCATCGACCCCTTCCGAAGCGAGCACGATGCCGTCGGCATAGTCCATAACGAAACGCATGAGGTTTTGGTATGACGAATTGTCGAGAATTTTCAGATTTTCGTCCTGCACGCCTTCGTGTTCCACCTTGGCGCGGAAACCGGCGTCGAGTTCGCCGGGGAAGGCGTCGTCGTAGAGCGACACGGCGATCTTCACGTCGCGGAAGACGGGATCGTCGGCGAACATGTGTTTGAGGTAGATCGGAACGACGGCCGAGAACCAGCCGTGGCAATGCACGACGGACGGGTTCCAGCGCAGTTTCTTGACCGTTTCGAGCACGCCGCGCGCGAAGAAGATGGCGCGCTCGTCGTTGTCGGCGAACCACCCCGCATCGTCGGAAAGCACCGCCTTGCGCGCGAAATAGTCGTCGTTGTCGATGAAGTAGATCTGCACGCGGGCGGTCGGGATCGACGCCACCTTGATGATGAGCTGATGGTCGTTATCGTCGATGATCAGGTTCATGCCCGAAAGCCGGATCACCTCGTGAAGCTGGTTCCTCCGTTCGTTGATGCAACCGTAACGCGGCATGAACGTCCGGATCTCGTTTCCCCGCTCCTGCATCGCCTGCACCAGCTGCCGGCACAGCGCGGACTGCTCGGACTCCGGAAGGTAGGGGAAAATCTCCTGACAAACGTATAATATCTTTCCTGCCATCGCCAATGTGAGTTTATTTTACAAAGGTAGTGAAAATTTTCCGAAAAACCGCGCAGGGCCGGAAATCCGCACTCCCGCAGCCTCAAAGGAGCAGCATCGCGTCGCCGTAGGTGCCGAAGCGGTAACCCTCCTCGCGCGCGATCTTGTAGGCGTTCATCACGCAGTCGTATCCGCCGAAAGCGGCCACCATCATCAGCTGCGTCGAATAGGGCAGGTGAAAGTTGGAGACCATCGCGTCGGCCACCGTGAACTCGTAGGGCGAGAAGATGAACTTGTTGGTCCAGCCCTCCCCCGCATTGATCGTGCCGTTGGTCGAAACGACAGTTTCGAGCGTCCGCATGACCGTCGTCCCGATCGAAACGACCTTGCGGCCGTTCCGTTTGGCGCGGTTGACGGAGGCGGCCGTCGCATCGTCGACGATGTACTGTTCGGAGTCCATCTTGTGCTTCGACAGATCCTCGACGTCCACCGTGCGGAAATTCCCCAGACCGGCGTGGAGCGTCAGGAAAGCGCGTTCGACGCCGCGGATCTCCATGCGCTTCATCAGGTGTTTCGAGAAGTGCATCCCCGCCGTGGGAGCCACCACGGCCCCCTCCTTCGCGGCGAAGATCGTCTGGTAGCGCTCGCTGTCCTCCGGCTCGACCTTCTCGCGCACCCAGCGCGGCAGCGGCGTCTCGCCCAATTTGAAAAGCGCCGTCTTGAATTCGTCGTAATCGCCGTCGAACAGGAAGCGCAGCGTGCGGCCGCGCGAAGTGGTGTTGTCGATCACCTCGGCCACCATCAGGTCGTCGTCGCCGAAATAGAGCTTGTTGCCGATGCGGATCTTGCGCGCCGGATCGACCAGCACGTCCCACAGACGCAGTTCGCGGTTCAACTCGCGCAGCAGGAAGATTTCGATCTCGGCGCCGGTCTTCTCCTTGTTGCCGTACAAACGGGCCGGAAAGACCTTCGTGTCGTTGAAGACGAACAGGTCGCCCTCGTCGAAATAGTCGATGATATCCTTGAAGATACGATGCTCGATCGTGCCCTTGGCACGGTTCACCACCATCAGACGCGCCTCGTCGCGGTTCTCGGCAGGGTACTTGGCCAGCATCTCCGGCTTGAACTCGTACCCGTACTGTGATAATTTCATTGTCGGAAAGTTGAATTTGACCCTTCGTTTTCCACGCCCGGCACAGTCCGAAAGCGGTCTTGCGCCCGCACCGGCCGGATCTGTTTCTCTATCGCAGAAAACACAAAACAATCAAGGTATATACGTCGGAAAAACTATTTTGTTTCACTCTCCCCTCAACTTTTTCAGAAAATCATCCAATTGCCATGCCGCTTCGACGTCGTGCGTACCGCTGCGCGTGCGACGCAGCGAGGTGAGATAGGCGCCGCTCGACAGCGCTTCGCCGATCTCGCGCGCAAGCGAGCGGATATAGGTTCCCTTCGAACAGCGCACGCGGATCGTCAGCTCCGGCAGACGGCATTCCAGCAGCTCGATGTCGTAGATCGTGACGAGCGACTGCCGCATCTCGACCTGCTCGCCGGCACGGGCGAACTCGTAGGCGCGCGTCCCCTCGATCTTCTTGGCCGAATAGAGCGGCGGCGTCTGCAACCGCTCGCCCACGAGCGAGGCGAGCGCCCGTTCGACCTCCGGTCGCGTGATGTGGTCCGTCGGGAAAGTCCGGTCGACCGTGTGTTCGCGGTCGAAGCTGGGGGTCGTGGCACCCAGCCGCACGCCGGCTATGTACTCCTTCCGCTCGGCCTGCAAGGCGTCGACCCGCTTGGTCGCCCGTCCGATGCAGACCAGCAGAACCCCCGTGGCCAGCGGGTCGAGCGTACCGGCATGGCCGACCTTGATCCTGCGGTAACCCGCCTTGCGCAACTCGAACTTCACCTTGCGCACCACGTCGGTCGAACTCCAACGGTAGGGCTTGTCGATCACGGCGACATAGCCCTCCTCGAAGTTCACCCGCTGCAAATCGGTACTTTCCATCGTCTTACAGCACATAGGAGAGGATCGACACCGTACCCGCCGCCGCGCAGTAAAGCGCGAACCAGACGAGTTTGCCGCGTTTGACGATCTCGATCATGAACTTGCAGGCCAGACACCCCACGACGAAGGCCGCGACGAAACCGGCCGCCAGCGGCGCCGAGCCGATCGCCTGCGCGCCGAGGTTGCCCTTCATCAATTCCAGGAAGGTTTCGCCCAGGATCGGAGCCAGCACCATCAGGAAGGAGAACTGCGCCACCGTCTGCTTGCGGTTGCCCAGCAGCAGCCCCGTAGCGATCGTCGATCCCGAACGCGACAGGCCGGGCAGCGCCGCCACGGCCTGCGCCACACCGATCAGGAAGGCGTCGCGGTAGGAGAGCTGCGCCTTCTGCCGGGGCTTGGCGTAGTAGGCGAAAGCGAGCAGCGCCGCCGTCACCAGCAGCATACACCCCACCACGAGCAGGATCGCCGGCGACTCCAAAAGGGCGTCGAGCCGGTCTTTGAGCGTGAAGCCGACGATCCCGATCGGAATCATCGACAGCAGGAGTTTCAGCACGTAGGCCTGCTCCTCGTTGAACCGCCGCGAGAAGAGCCCCCGCAACAGGCGCGCCACCTCGCTCCACAGCACGACGATCGTGCTGAGTACCGTAGCGGCGTGCAATGTCACGTCGAAGAGCAGGTTCTGTTCGATCTCTACCCCCATGAGCGCCTTGGCGATTTGCAGGTGCCCGCTGCTCGACACGGGCAGGAACTCGGTAAGCCCCTGCACGATGCCCAGGATAATGGCCTCTATCGTATCCATCTTCTACCAGCGTTTGAGGATGGCGTAAATTTCGAATGCGAAACCGCCGATGACCAGAATCGGCGCCAGCGTGATGCGCCGCCACGAAAACATGGCGTAGTTGAACTCGTCGGGCGAGTCGCTGCCGCCGCCCGACATGAGGATCATCCCCAGCAGAATGACCGCCGCCCCGACGAGCAGCAGCACGTAATTTTTCGCCGAGAGCGGCATCTTGGCGTCGTTGGGATCGCCGATTTCATTGAATTTTTTCATTGCGTATCGTCTCTTTGTTTCTCTTTCTATTTTCCTAACCGGCGGAAGACCGTACCTGCCCCTCGAAACAGTCGGTAAACCCATCTCGCCAACCGCCTGCGGGACAGCACCCCCGAAGTCCCCTCCGAGGAGGGAATTCAGGAGAGGGTAAAATCCGGAAACACGGCCGCGGACCGTGACTGCGCCCGTACGAAACCGGATACCGAACCCATTTCTGCTCAAACGTCCGACCCCTCAATACAAGTGTATCTTGTCCGATCTCATGTCGACGAACCGGTTGACCGATACGGCCGTAAAAAGCAGCGCGAGCGCCACGCCGCCGGCCATCATGCTCCCCACGATGATCATCGCCTTGGTCATCGCCGCGAGCGTCGTCAGTTCGGGCAAGGCCGCGCTCAACCCGTAGAGCGCTACGCCGAACAGCGCCGAAGCACCGGCCCCTGCCGCCAGCCCCTGCCAGACACTGCTGGCCAGAAAGGGCCGCATGATGAACCACTTGGTCGCGCCGACCAGCTTCATCGTATTGATGAGGTAACGCTTCGAGTAGATCGAAAGCCGGATCGTATTGCTCAGCAGAATCAGCGAAATGGCCAGCAACGCCGCAGCGAAGACCGCCAGCACCAGCTGGATCTTGTTCACCGTGGCGTGCATCCGCCGGATCATCGGCAGCGGGCAGGTCGCACGCTCCACGCCCCGCATCCCGCCGGCCTTGGCCATGAAGGCGTCGAGCCGCACCGAGTCGGCCGACTCGGCCGAGAGGTGCACCTCGAAACTGTCGTTGAGCGGGTTTTCGCCGAGCACCTCCTCGATCTCGTTTTCGAACATGTGGCGGAACTCCGCGTCGCCGATCTTCGTCTGCTTCGAGACGAACTCGATGTCGCGCACCATCTCGTCGCCGCGCAGGCGGCGTTCGATCTCGCCGCGCCGCAGCGAATCCACCCCGTCCGCCAGTTCGACGGTCACCGTCACGCTCTCTTGAAGCGTCCGCGCCACACGCAGCGCGGCCGTCATCAGATACCCCACCGAACCGAGCAGGAACAGCACCAGCGCCATGCTCACCGTCGAGACGATGTAGGAGTTGCGCACGCGCCGTTTGAGTCGCTTGTTGTCTTTCATCGCTTTTTTCGTTTATACCACTCCGCAGCGGCCAGTCCGGCGATCAGGAGCAGGATCGCCGCCGAGCAAAGCCCCGTCACCCCCTCGACCGCTCCCCAGTGCGGCGCACGGAACCGCCACTCGACCGTATGATCGCCGGCCGGAAGTTCCAGGGCGCGCAGCAGGTAATCGGCACGGAAATAGGGCGTCTCGACGCCGTCCACCCAGGCCGTCCAGCCCTTGTCGTAGAATATCTCGGAGAAGACCGCCGTGGCGGGCGCCGCGGAGGCGTATTCGTATTTCAGATAGTTGGGGCGGTATTCCGTGAGCCGGATCGTACCGCCGAGCGTATCGACCGCCGGAAGCGCCCCTTCGCGGGCACCCGTCATGCGGGCATAGTCGGCGGGGTTGACCACCGCCTGACGGCGCAGGTCGGCCGTCGCCAGCGCCGCCAGCTCCTGCTGCGGCGTCGAGGCCGTCACGACGTCGCGCACCAGCCACGCCGCACCCTGCGCCGTCGCGCGCAGATGCGCTTCGGGCCGCCCGTCGGCGCCCGGCAGGATGAGGTAACGGGTATTGAGCATGTCGAGCACCGCTTCGTCGTTCGACGAGAGGTAGCGGTCGATCACGTCCTGATAACGCGACATCTTCGCGCCGTGGTAGCCGCCCACCGAACGGTGGTAGTAGCTCGTCGTGGCGTCGTTGAAGGGGCTGACCGTGAGGTTCAGCACACGGAAGCCGGGCGTCGTGTCGCCGAGAATCAGCTTGTCGGCCCCGCTCGGCGTCCACTGCTGCCGGCGCGGCGACACGAAGTCGTCCGACGACAGGTAGCGCACGTCGACACCCCACAGATCGGCCGCGACCAGCACGCCCGCAAGCGCGACGGCCGCACCGCGCCACGCCGGACGCACGATCATCAGCCCCACGGCGGCCGCCGTGAGGAGCACGAAGAGCAGCGACCGCCAGGCGTCGGCCGTCATCATCGCGGCCCGCTCGTCGGCCATCGCCGCACCGACCTCCTCGCCGATCGTCGCGTCGAGTCCCTGTCGCAGCAGATCGTCGGCGCCGTTGGCCTGCAAAATACGGTTGAACTGCGCGGTCATCTGCTCCACGGCGGCCTCGCGGCCGAAATCGAAGAGCTGGCCGCCCGCTACGGCGAAGAGCAGGCACAGCCCTCCCGTGACGCCCGCGGCCCACGCCAGCGCACGGCGCAGCCGCACAGCCGGAAGCTCCGCGCACCAGAGCCGCTGGAGCGCCAGCGCCGCCAGCAGCGGCACCGTCCACTGCACGACCACGAGGGCCATCGAGACCGTGCGGAACTTGTTGTAGCCGGGAAGGTATTTATAGGCCAGTTCGGTCAATCCCATGAAGTGATGCCCCCACGCCAGCAGCAGCATGACGAGGCTCGCCGCCACGATCCACCAGCGGTCGCGGCCGCCGACGAGCAGCACCCCCAGCAACGCCAGGAAGAGCGCCGCGGCGCCCAGATAGGTGGGCCCGCCGGTATAGGGCTGTTCGCCCCAGTAGGCGGGAAGCTGCTGCGCCGCCTGCGCCATGCCGTAGGGCGTCAGCGCCGCGGCGACGGGGCCGTCCTCCGAGAAGGCGCGGGCCGAGTCGCTGCCCATGAAATCGGGGATCAGCAGGTTCCAGCTCTCGGCACGGCCGTAGCTCCACGCCGTCGCATAGGCCAGATCCAGCCCGCCGCTCCCGGCATCCCCGGCCGCCAGTTCCGAACCGCTGCGCGTGGTATCCTTCGCGTGCTGGGCGGTGTACCACAGCGGTGCGAAGTTCGAACCGAGCGCCAGCAGCCCTGCGGCCGCCAGCACCGCCGTACGTTTGGCGAAGGGTTTCAAGAGTTTCTCCCGTAAGGCGACGATGCCTTCGCTGAGCCAGAACAAGGCGGCCGCCAGCAGGAAATAGTAGGTGATCTGCGGATGGTTGGCGCCGATTTCGAGCGAAGCGAAGAGCGCCGTGAGCGCTCCGCCCCACCCCGGACGCCCTCCGCGCAGCGTCATCCAGATGCCGCCCATCATCGGCGGCGCATAGACCAGCGCCCACATCTTGGTCAGGTGCCCCGCCCCGATGATGAGCAGGAAATAGGTCGAAAGGCCGTAGGCCAGCGACGGCACGATTCCCACCCACGGATCGATCTTCATCATGCGGAGCATCACCCAGAAGGCGCACATGGCAAAAAAGATGAGTCCGGCGGGGATCGGCACGGCCCGCGTCAGCGGTACGGCCGCATCCTTGACCAGTTGTGCGGGATAGCGCACGTCGACCAGATAGGCGGGCATACCGCCGAACATCGAACCGATCCACTGCGGATCTTCACCGTAGGCCTCGCGCGTCCGATGGATCTCGCGGCTGGCCCCTTCGTACTGACGCACATCGTGTTGCGGCAGCACGTCGCCGCCGAACTGGGGCGCGAAATAGAGGGCCGCCAACGTGAAGAAAAGGAGTACGGCCACGGCCGCCGGCAAGAATTTTCTGAATAGAGTGGTCATAGCAGCGATTGTTCGTCGGTTCAAAGGTACGAAAAGTCGAGCGCAGAAGCAAGCGGCAACTTGATTATGCCGAGACGGAGTACCTAAGGCGAAGCCAAAGATACGAATAAGCCGAAGGCCATGCAAATAAATTTGCATTTGCTCGCGCTTATTCCTATCTTTGTCCTACAAAACGTCACCCGAGCTATGGTTACACTCGATGCGATACGCGGCCCCGTCGCGCAGGAACTGGAAGAGTTCGATGCGTTCGTCCGCCGGAATTTCAAGGTGGAGAACGAATTGCTTTCGGGCATGGTCGACTACATCCTCTCCTCGCGCGGCAAAGGCGTACGGCCGCTGCTGGTACTGCTTTCGGCGGCGTTGAACGCGCCCGCCGGCGGGCGCGGCATCGGGCAGCGCACCTATCTGGCGGCGATGCTCGTCGAGATCATCCACACCGCCTCGCTCATTCACGACGACGTGATCGACGAAGCGGACACCCGCCGCGGTCGCGCATCGGCCAACGCCAAATGGCAGTCGCGCAACGCCGTGGTGCTGGGCGACTATCTGCTGGCGCGCAACATGGAGCTCGGGATGCGCAGCGGGCAGTACGACCTGGTCTCCTACGTCATCGCCTCGATCGCCACGCTCTGCGAAGGCGAGCTGCTGCAAAGCGACCGCGCCGAGCGTATGGAGATCACGCGCGACGCCTACCTGGAGATCATCTACAAGAAAACGGCCAGTCTGCTGGGCATCAGCGCCGGCGTGGGGGCGCTCTCGGCCGGCGCGAACCGCGAACAGGTCGCCCGGATGCGCCGCTTCGGCGACGCGCTGGGCATGGCGTTCCAGATCCAGGACGACATCCTCGACTTCACGCGCGGCGCCGAGACGGGCAAGCCGTCGAACAACGACCTGCGCGAACACAAGATCACGCTGCCGCTGCTGCTGCTGCTCGACCGTGCCGACGCGGCGCGGCGCGACGAGCTGCTCGCCCTGCTGGCGCGCTGCCGCGAGGACGAAGCGGCGGTCGACGCCCTGCAACAGGCCGTCGAGGAGCAGGGAGGCTTGCAGGAGGCGTCGAAAGTGATGCAGAGCTACCTGCAACGGGCGACCGCACTGCTGGCCGAATGGCCCGACGGTCCGATCCGCTCGGCCCTGGTCAACCTGTGCGCCTACGTGGCCGAACGCAACCGATAACGGAGAAAACCAATCTGAAATACTTTATGGAAACACAGAAAAAAAACTACGCTCTGCCCATTGCGATGATGTTCGCGCTCTTTGCGATGATCTCCTTCGTGACGGGGCTCCAAAACCCGATGGGAATCATCGTCAAGAACCAGTTCGGCGCGTCGAACTTCATGTCGCAGCTCGGCAACGCGGCCAATTTCATCGCCTACGCCTTCATGGGTCTGCCGGCGGGCCTGATGCTCCAGCGCATCGGCTACAAGAAGACGGCGCTCGCCGCCGTGGCCGTAGGCTTCATCGGCGTCGGCATCTCCTATCTTTCGGGTCTGATGTCCAGCTTCAGCGTCTATCTGATCGGCGCCTTCGTTTCGGGTTTCTCGATGTGTATGCTCAATACGGTGGTCAACCCCATGCTCAATACGCTGGGCGGCGGCGGCAACCGTGGCAACCAGCTCGTGCAGTTCGGCGGTTCGCTCAACTCGCTGGCCGCCACGATCGTTCCGGTGCTGGTAGGTTATCTCATGGGGAACGCCGCACAGGCCACGATCAGCAACGCCGCACCCGCCCTGTTCATCGCCATGGGCATCTTCGCGCTGGCCTTCGTCGTGATGCTCGTGATGGAGATTCCCGAACCGTTCGCCCTGACGAACGAAAAGTCCGCCGAGAAGAACGAGCACAGCGCGCTGTCGTTCCGCCACTTCGTCCTGGGCACGGTAGCGATCTTCGTCTATGTCGGCGTCGAGGTGGGTATTCCCAACTTCGCCAACCTCTTCATGACCACCGACCTCGGGATCGACACCACCGTGGCCGGTTCGGTCGTCGGCACCTACTGGTTCCTGATGCTCATCGGCCGCTTCGCGGGCGGTCTGCTCGGCGCCAAGGTCTCGCCCAAGGCGATGCTTTCGACCGTTGCGTCGGCAGCCTGCCTGCTGGTCGTCTGCGCCATGCTCTGCCCCGTAAGCGCGGTGGTGAGCATGCCCGTCTTCCAGAGCGACATTTCGTTCGGCATGGCGCAGGTTCCGGTCAGCATCATGCTGCTCGTCCTCTGCGGCCTGTGCACCTCGGTGATGTGGGGCGGCATCTTCAATCTGGCCGTCGAGGGACTCGGCAAATACACCTCGGCCGCTTCGGGCATCTTCATGGTGATGGTCTGCGGCGGCGGCATCCTGCCCCTGATCCAGGGTCTGGTGGCCGACCACGCGGGTTACATGATGTCCTTCTGGGTGGTCTTCGCCGGTGTGCTCTACATCCTCTACTACGCACTCGCCGGACACAGGAACGTCAATACCGACATCAAGGTGGACTAAACCGTCTGCCGATCGGCAAAACGGGCCGGCCCCTTCGAGGGCCGGCCCGTTGCGATTGCAGGAAGGCGCCGGTCACATCACCACGCGCCGCGTGACGCTCCAGCGGCTCATCGCCCAGACGACGAGCGCGCTCGCGGCGAAGGCCGCGACGCTCATCCCCGCAAGCCGCACCCAGTCGGGCAGCGCGGCGCAGTCGAGCAGGTCGTAGCACACGGGGATCACGGCGAAGTGGCACAGATAGATGCCGAAGGTGAGCGACGCCAGACGCGAAAGCCACGGACGGGCGGCGACGGCGAGCTTCTGCACGACGACGAAGACGGGCAGCGTCATCATGAAGACGTTGATGCCGCAGAAGTACCACACGATCTCCAAATAGGCGAAATTACCCGGAAACCGGTTCTGCGTGGCGACGAAGCCCAGCGCCGTTATGAGGTAGCCGACCGCGAAGAGCGGCGCCATCACGCCGAGCGTCCGCCGCCAGCTCCACCGCAAGGGATAGCGCACCAGATAGTAGGCCAGCACCAGATAGCCGACGAAGCCCGAAAAATAGTAGAACGTCCCGTAGGCGTTCCAGTCGCAGACGCCCCACAGCCCCATGTTGCCGCCGTTGCCCGCATAGCCCAGCAGCGGTGCCGCCACCTCGACGTAGGGCAGCAGCAGCGCAGCTCCCCACACGGCCAGGAAGAGTTGCAGATCGCGCTGCGAAGCCTGCCGCAGCCATGCGCCCAGCACCGGCATCACGAGGTAAAGCCCCACGAGCATATAGAGATACCACAGCGGCGTGGTGTCGTAGTTGAAGTTGAAGACGAACGTATAGAGGCGCACGACGAGCTGGCGCACGGTATACGACGCCGGATCGACCGTCGGGCTCTGCGTAGCGGCGCCGAAGGTGTGGAGATAGGCGAAGAAGAGCAGCGGCAGCGCCAGCGACCAGAACAGGAGCGGCGGCACGATGCGGCCGATGCGCCGGCGGTAGAAGGCCCCCATCCCCTCGCCTACGGGCAGCAGCAGCACGCCGGTCATCATCACGAAGAGCGGCACGCTGCACCGGACCAGACTGCCGGCGAAAGCGCCGGTCAGAAACGCGCCGCGATCGGCGTCGAGCTGCCCCACGAAGGGGTCGCAGCAGTGGGCGAAAACGACCAGAAAACAGGCCAGCACACGCAGCAGGTCTACCCAGCCGATGTGCTCTCTGCGAGAAAACGAATCTTTCATCTATTCGAAGTTTAGTACGTTCCGGTTGCAAACAGAGGCCGCACGCCGTCAGGGGCGCACGCCCATTTCGTCGAACTTGGCCGCCGCATGGAGGAAATGGGCCGTGATCCAGAAGACCGTCCATCCCTCGGCATATCCGCCACGGAACTGCGTCACGTCGCTCAGATCGCCGCGCTGTGCGAAATTCGTCTGCTGGATCTGTTCGCCCTGACGACCCCACGGATCGATCAACTGGCCGCAACTGCGGTACATCACGCGCGCCAACGACTGCAAGTTCTCGTCGTTCGTATACGTTCCCAGCCGGTAGAGTTCGGGGGCATAAAGCACGCCGTAGACGTCGAGATGCTGATTCTGGGGAGAGACCGATGTCCAGCCGCGCGTGCGTAATCCACGGTCGGCCAGACGACCCGCCGGCAACGGGATGTCCCACACCACGGTATAGCTCAGACAGACATCGGCGGCATGTTGCGCACGCCGCAGCCACTCGGCATCGCGCGTATGCTCGTAGAGCGCCAGAAACCCCTGAAAAGCGGCCCACGCCCCCTCCTTGTCCTCGCCCGACGCGTCGAGCGTGCCGCCCCAGTAGGGCTCGTCCATCGACAGATGCCGTGCGGCATAATGGTCGGCGGCACGCGCCGCGGCAGCGGCATAACGCTCGCAGCCGAAAAGCTCGGCGGCGGCGAGCAGCGGCGCGATGAAAAAGGCTTCGGCCGTCGACCGCGGATGCCAGGCCGGATCGGCGACCCGCCGTGCGACGAAGTCGCAGGCACGGCGCAGGAAGGCCTCCCATCGGGCCGTATCGTAGCCGCCCGTCCGGCGGGCCGAGCGGATCGCCAGCGCGAAATTGTACATCGCCTGCCCCATCGAAACCGGATCGGGCGACGACCAGCATTGCGAAGCGACATCGTACCGCACGCGAAACCCCTCCCCGTCGAAAGGCGCCCGCGTCAGGAAATCGAGCGACCGCTGCACCATCGCATGCATACCGACCGTATCGACCCCGAGCGCACCGAGATGTTGGAGGAAATAACCCGGCGCGGCGGCTTGTCCGCACCACCCCATCACGATCGCCCGCCGCGGCGCGGGATACATGTTGAATCCAGCGACCGGACCCTCGTCGATCCAGCGCGAACGCGTCATGAGGCATTTCGCCGCCACGATCTCCTCGAAGCCCGGCAGCCCCTCGCACGAAAAAGGCGCATACAGCTCCAACGCCCGATGGACAGGCCGCCGGAAAGCTGCACCGCGCAGTGGCGCGGGATCGATCGCCAGCCGGAACTCCTTCTCGATCACCGTCCCCGGTCGAACGGCCAGGTATTGACCGGGCAGTTGCAAACTCCCCTTTTGGAGCGCTTTGCAGGCCCCCGCACGACCATTGTAGCCGATCGGTCCCGACAGCAGCAGCAATTCGGGATGCCCGTCCGCCTGCCGCACGCCGAGCGACCACCAGTGATCCGCATAACGCGGATCGGCGAGCGGGCTGGGCAACGTAAAGAGCGATGCTGCCGCGCAACGTTCGCCGCATTCGATCTCGAACGCAGCGAACGGCATCGGATAGCGGTGTTCTTCGAAAAGGGCGAACTCGCCGGCCCGGCCTTCGTAACGCACGACATTGTCGGGCGTATTGCGCGCGCCCGACGGATTGCCGTAGTAGAGGATCCCCGGCAGAAAAGGCCGCACCGGACATGGGGGCAGCTGCCACCGGATACCGAGCGTCACCGAATCGAGCGCCGGACCTTCCGTCCACTCGTAACGACGGATGCAATGCAGCAGATCGTCCTCGACGCGGTAAGCGTCGCGCAGCAGCCACCGGCCGCCGCGGCAGGCCAGTTCGCCCGAAAGGATCGTCCACTCGCCCGTCCGTTCGCATGTCACGGCACGTACATGCCGCCACTCGGCCGGAGCCCCGTCGCGCCATGCCGTAGCGATCGACCACAGCCCCTCCGCAGGCGGCGTCACGACGAACTGGCCGCACGACCACCGAGGGACGAAACCGGCGGAATCGCGCACGACTTCGAAGCGAGGCGAAGCGCCGAGCGGCGCGAACGAAAAACAAGCCAGGAAAAGCGCGAGGCAGGATATTTTCATGACACGGAACTTCACGAGAATCAAAATACGACACACCGAACGACGAATGAATTCGCTCGAAATTCGCCGAGACGAAGTCAAAGATACGAAAAGTCGAGCGCAGAAACAAACATTTATGTTTGATTATGCCGAGACGATGTATCTAAGGCATAGCCAAAGATACGGAAAATGCGGCGGATTGCAAATTTTTCACCGGCGACATGCAGGATTTCGCAGTCGAAGTCATTTATTATATGACCGAAAGCGGGAGTACCCGATTGAAAAGAGGCGATTTACAGGTCGGACGCACGAGAATGCAGGGTTGGCCGTACAAAAAAAAATCGAGGTAATCCGAGAAGGTATTCGATTTCGGACGAGCACCGTCCTGAAATCTTAGTAACGAACGAGTCCGTTACAACCTCTCGAGTTCCTCTACCAACCTAAAACTACTAACCTAAATGAACCTTAAAACTTCGGGTACAAAGATAAGGCGTTTTTCGAGATTGTGCAAGTATTTTAGTAAATATTTTTAATATTTTATTCAGATTTTTTAGTAACTATGTGGTTATGTGGTTTTTCGCTCCCGGGGCACCGTGCGGCGGCTACGGCAGGAAACCGATGCGGAAGAGCATCGCAGGGTTCTCTTCGAGATCGGAGGCACGGCACGGACGTTGTTCGGCAAGGACAAAAAAAGAAGGAAACCCGATACCGGGCAGAACGCCGCGGCTCGCTGTTTCCTCACCAACCTAAAACTACTAACCTAAATGAACCTTAAAACTTCGAGTACAAAGGTAAGGCGTTTTTCGGAATCGTGCAAATATTTTAGTAAAAAAATTTACAATTTTTTGAATATTTTTTAATATCAATATATAAACTCCTAATTTACAATCAATTGAAAGCTACGCCGAATTTTATTGTTTTCCGATGAAATAGTCGTAACTTTGCACGCCCTATTAAAAGTCTATGGTTTCGGTCATTATTCCCAACTATTGTCACGCGCCCTATCTCAGGCAGCGCATCGACTCGGTGCTCGCGCAGTCCTACCCCGATTTCGAGGTAGTGCTGCTCGACGACTGCTCGACGGACGGGAGCCGCGAGGTGATCGAACGTTACCGGAACCACCCGCGCATCAAGCAAATCGTCTACAACGACCGCAACGGCGGTTCGGCCTTCGCCCAATGGCGCAAGGGGTTCGCGCTCACGCAAGGAGAGTACATCTGGATCGCCGAGAGCGACGACTACGCCGATCCGGCGTTCCTCGAACGCTGCGTGGCGGAGCTCGATGCCGATCCCGCGTGCGTACTGGCCCACACGCTGAGCCGCACGGTCGACTCGGAGGGACGGCCGTACGGGAAAGTCCGCCATGCGGGACGTCCCGTACGCCGCATGGACGGACGACGCTTCGTGCTGAGGCACCTGCTGCGCCGCAACGAACTCTACAACGCCAGCATGGCCGTCTTCCGCCGTTCGGCACTGCCTGCGGCAGGGGAATACAAAGGATTCCGCTACGCCGGCGACTGGTATTTCTGGATGCTCGTCGCATTGCAGGGCCGCGTGTCCACCGTCTTCGAACCGCTCAACGCCTTCCGCCGCCACGACGCGGCCACGACGACGCAGGGCGAACGGACGGGCGGACTCTACGAAGAGGTGTTGCAGATCCTGCCTGCCATCTTTTCGCGGATGCGGACGGCGGCACCGGTACGCTGGGCGCTCGAAGGCAAGCAGCTTTGCCGGCTGCACAGAGCCCGCCGGCGGTTCGGACGGAACGAAGCCTACGAACGGCTGTGGAGCCGCTGGTGCGAAACCTACCGATGCGACCCGTTGCGCAGAGCGTGGTACCGAATTTACGGGGCGCTGCCCGACAGCATGTTTTTTTAATGTGAAGATGGAACAATTCAAGACATCCCTGGTCATCTCGACCTACAATTGGCCGGAGGCATTGGAACTTTGCCTGAAAAGCAGTTTACGGCAGACGGTCGCGCCCGCCGAGATACTGGTCGCCGACGACGGTTCGGACGAGCGCACCGCACAGCTGATCGCACGTTACCGCGTGCAGACGTCCATCCCGATCGTCCACGTATGGCAGGAGGACACCGGATTCCGCGTCGGCAGCATCCGCAACAAGGCGATCGCGCGCGCCACGGGCGCCTACATCATCCAGGTCGACGGCGATGTCATCCTCCATCCGGATTTCGTGCGCGACCATGTCTCCGTCGCACGTCCGGGACGCTTCGTCAGCGGCAGCCGCGTGCTGCTGGGTCCCAGATATTCGGCAGGACTGCTGGCGAACCGCTCGATCGACATCAACGCATGGAAAAAGGATGTCTCCAACAGGCTGAACGCCATCCGCATCCCCTGGGCATCGCCGGTCTTCGGCCGCTACAAGCCCGAAGTGACGCGCGGCTGCAACATGGCCTTCTGGCGCGACGACGCCATTTGCGTCAACGGCTACAACGAACTGATCCAGGGCTGGGGCAGCGAGGATTACGAATTCGGCAGCCGGCTGTGGCACATCGGCGTGCAGCACTTCTCGCTCAAACTTTCGGGCATCGTCTACCATATCTACCACAACGTCCGAGCCCGCGACCAGGCTGTCGCCAATCAGGTATTGGCCAACCTCACGCGCAGTCGGCGTCTGCTGCGCTGCAAACAGGGCATTTCGCAATACCTCTATCCCGATCCCGAAACGACGACACTGGTCAGAGAGGTGCAGGAGTAGCCCCGCGCGCGGATCACTTCGCGGCGGGGATGATCCCCCGCCACGCCCGCCGCATGCGGCGTTTCGTCCAGCTGTGACAACCGAACGGCAGACTGCCGCCCAGCCGCCGCAAGGCGTAGGCCGGATGGGTGTCGATCGAGAAACGCAGCGCTTCGTCGGGCGCCGGATAACGGAATTCACGAGGCACGACCGCCCAGAACACATCTTCGTTATGGAGATGGCAAGGATCGGCGAGGTAGCTCTCAGCCTCCGTGCGGTAGGTCGCACAAGCCCGCCGGAACGCCTCCACACGGCGCAGCGACAACCCGCCGTTGCCGACGCGGCCGTAAAGCACCTGTCGCGAGGCCTCTCCCCGGCGATGTTTCATCCGCTCCCTCCACTGCATATACTGTTTGACCAGCGGCAGATCGTAAAGCGGCCGCCGAAGCCACGGCGCCGCCACGCAGTCGTAGCCCCGCCGGCACCAGTCGCCCAGCTCGTCGCGGAAAATCCATGCGTCGGTATGGCAGATCAGGATATATTCGGTATCGGGAAACGACGCATAGAACTCCTCGCTGAGCATCATGCGGTTGTAACCCGCAATGCCGTTGCGCCGGCCGAGCCACTCGTCGCCGACGGCGCGCGTCTCCAATCCCAGTTCCCGGCAGCAGGCGGGCGGCATCACCCCCCGGGGATAAAGCACCGTGAAAGGCCATGCGGCCAGCACGCGGACGTTGTTCCGCAACGAAGACTCCTCGTCGGGCGTCAGCTCCCGATAGACGGGAACGACGACGCGCACGAGCGAACGGGGGGAATCAGCCATGACGAACGAGCGATTTGAGATGATATTTCAGATACTTGAACGGCAGCGCCCATGAGGCGGCACGGCCGGGATAGGTACGGATGTAGCGCACGATCCGCCGAAAGGGGCAGGCGCCGAAGAGCCGTTTCTGGCAGAGCAGTTTCAGGAAATAGGCCTCGGCGCGGCGGTCGAGATCGGCCAGCCGGGCCCCGTCGAGCGGTTCGACGCCGAGCGGCAGCCGACCGGCCCATTTGCGGTGGTAGGTTTCGAGCGCTTCGAGCCAGCCGTAGGAGTAGGCTCCGGCCGAGAAGTGCTCGACGAGTACCGTATTGCAGACGTAGTTGCGACGCCCCGCCGCGAAAACGGCCGTCGTGAAATCGAGGTCGTAACAGTGGAAGCCGGGGAACGTCCGCCCGTCGAACGGCGTGGCGGCCCATACGTCGCGCCGCACGACGAGGCACATGCCGTCGAGCGTGACGACGGGCGAGAAATCGGTCCCGCCGGGATTCTTCGCGTGGAGGTGACGGCCGCCGCCGTGGTGCTGCACATAGTTGGCGCGCATGTCGCCCACACCGTGCAGCCACGCCGTCGTCCGCCGCAGTTTGAGCACGCTTCCCGCAAAGCCGATCACCCCGCAGTCGGGTTCGCACAGCTTCGCGGCGAGCCGCGCACCCCACCCTTCGGTCAGGAAGCGGACGTCCTCGTGCACGAAGCAGAGATACTCGCCCCCGCTGCGTTCGGCGCAGCGGTCGTAGACGTCGCACAACCCGACATTCCGGCCGCGGTTGTCCCACACGTCGAATTCGAACGGTTCGCCGATCGTCGCGGCGACGTTGCGCCGCAGCGCTTCGGCAGCGGCCGGATCGACCGAGCAGCATATCAGCGTGAAACGAGGTGTATCCATTCCGTCATCGCATCGTTGCATGTTCCACATAATCGGCCGCGGCGTCGGCCATCCGTTCGCCGTCCAGCGCCGCCGAAACGATTCCGCCCGCATAACCTGCCCCTTCGCCCGTGGGGAACAGTCCCCGCACTTCGGGGTGCATCCCCGTGGCCGGATCGCGCGGCACGCGCACGGGCGTCGACGTGCGCGACTCCACCCCGACGACCACCGCCTCGCCGGTCACGAAGCCCCGCATCCGCCTCCCGAAGGTCCGCAGTCCCGCCCGCAGGCTTTCGGCGATGAAGCGCGGCATCCACCCGTCGAGCCGCGACGGGGTGATCCCCGGGATATAGGAGGTCGCGGGCAGCGTCCGGCTCGGCCGTCCCGCCACGAAATCGGCCACACGCTGCGCCGGCGCGACCTGCGCCGCACCGCCGTGCAGTCGGGCGGTCTCCTCGAACATCTGCTGGAAGCGCAGTCCCGCCAGCTCGCCCCACTCGTCGCGCAGGTGGGCGAAATCGTCGAGCCGCACCTCGGTCACCAGCCCCGAATTGGCATAGGGCGAGTTGCGCAGCGAAGGGGACATGCCGTTGACCACCGACTGCGCGGCATCGGTCATCGCCGGCACGATAAACCCGCCCGGACACATGCAGAACGAGTAGACGCCCCGTCCGCCCTCCTGGCTCACGAGCGAATAGGAGGCTGCGGGGAGGTATTCGCCGCGTTCGCGGCAATGGTACTGGATCGAATCGACGAGCGCCTGCGGATGCTCGATGCGCACCCCCATGGCGAAGGGCTTGGCCTCGACGCGCACGCCGCCTGCGTACAGCGCTTCGTAAACGTCGCGCGCCGAGTGGCCCGTGGCCAGCACGACGGCCGCACCCTCGATGCGTTCGTCGCCGCAGCGCACACCCGTGATCCGCCCATCGCGCAGATCGAAGCCCGTCACGCGGCTGCCGAAACGGATCGCGCCGCCCGCCGCCTCGATCGTTCGGCGGATGTTGGAGATGATGCGGGGCAGCTTGTCCGTCCCGATATGGGGATGCGCCTCGTAGAGAATCTCCTCCGAAGCGCCGTGGAAGACGAGCGTCTGCAACGCCTTGTGGTAATCGCCGCGCTTCTTGCTGCGCGTGAAGAGCTTGCCGTCGGAAAACGTCCCCGCGCCGCCTTCGCCGAAAGCGTAGTTCGAGTCGGGATCGACCGCGCCGTTGCGGTTGATCTGCGCGATGTCGCGCTTGCGCTCCGCAACCCGTTTGCCGCGTTCGAGCACGATCGGACGGTAGCCCCGCTCGATCAGCCGCAGCGCCGCGAACAGTCCCGCCGGGCCGGAACCCACGACCACCACCTCGGTGCGGTGGCCCACCTGCGGGTAATCGAAATGCACGGGAGCCGGCTGCGGTTCGCCGTCGGCATAGAGTTCGAGCGTGAGATGCACCTTCGGCTGCCGCTGCCGCGCGTCGATCGAGCGTTTGACAACCCGCAGCAACGCCACGTCCCGCTCGGCGACGCCTGCGGCACGGGCGGCCAGCGGCGCATAGCGATGCACGTCGGCGGCCTCCTCGGGTTTGAGCGTAAGGACAACGGTCTGCGGCATAACGGACAGGGATAACGTGCAACAAAGATAACGTTTTTTGCGCATTTTCGCGCACAGTCCGCCGCCGCAGCGGGAATTTCCGAAACGACCGTCCCCCGATTCCGGCGCCGCCCTCCCATACAGTCCCTGCCGATCCGTGTCACGACCGCAGTGTCTTCGGTCACACGCCGAAGCCTTAATGTACTCAATATACGCCACGGTGCCTTTCCGCCACGACGATCGCCGCCTATTTCCGAACCTCTTCCGTGTACCCACGGCTCCGCACGGTTGCGGATCGAAAAATTTCGGTTCCCTTTGACTCGACCTCAGATAGTTCGTCTCGGCAAAATGCAAACGAGTTTGCTTTTGCCCTCGCTTATTCGTACTTTGGCTGGCGCCGTAGATACTTCGTCTCGGCATAATCGAGCTAACGCTTGCTTCTGCGCTCGACTTTTCGTATCTTTGGCTTCGCCTTAGATACTTCGCCTCGGAAAAAATGCAAGCGAGCTTGCTTTTTTCTCTCGGCTTATTCGTATCTTTGTCCCATCCATGCGGGTATGGTGGAATTGGTAGACACGTCAGACTTAGGATCTGATGCTTCACGGCGTGGGGGTTCGAGTCCCTTTATCCGCACAAAGGAGCCTTTTCGAAGGGCTCCTTTTTCGTTGTCCGTTCGGTGCAAACAAGTGCAAATTGTTTGTATATCATCGTTTTGCAAAGGTATCGGCGAATTCTCTGAACCGGAAGCCGAAAGCATTTCGCAGCAAACTCGCGGGAGCACGAAAGGGAGCGGAGCCGAAAAACGGGCCGCGTGACGGAGCCTGCTCCCGAATACGTTTACAATGCACTGTTTTGCTGCGTTTTACGTCGTAATAATTCTCTCTTGCGGACGTTTTGTTAACCAAAAAAATTTCAACGTCATGAGACAAGAGACATTTGCCATTCTTTTCTTGATGCGGAAAGGACGACCGAAGAAAAACGGACTGGCGCCCATCTTCGCACGCATTACGACCGGAGGGCTCCGGCAAGAGGTCTACACTCAGTGCGACAGCAATCCCGAAACGTGGAACCAGCACAAGGAGCGCGCGATGGGAACGAACAA